>ERZ1048872.113-NODE-113-length-96137-cov-13.744385_pt1 | contig 96137 bp, 75 predicted proteins | sample MGYA00383100_ERZ1048872 | MGnify/ENA primary metagenome ERZ1048872 (study PRJEB29581, sample SAMEA5548370) | metagenome | biome: marine; feature: coastal; material: water | depth 50 m | study: Short-term variability in the microbial, nano- and picoplankton...
TTAGCCAGGTCGAAGGCAGCAATAATCTCTGTGATTTCGTCACAGAAGAACTCTCGTTCGGCTATAACCTCGATTACACCGAGCTGGATGCAGAAAATTGTGCGCATCTTTCTTCAAACACACAGTTTTACCTGATCGATGAAAACCTGATAGTGACTGATGCCCCGGGATTGGTCATCGAAAAGCAGCTGACCCAGCTGGACCTGATGGAGGCCCTCACCTGGCTATTGATCCTGCTGATTATCGAGGTCATGGTCAGAATGCAGGAGCGTGACATTACCCGCAGCCGGATGATGAGCGCACTTAAAGCACTGAAGTTCATGCTGTACGGATTGCTATGGGGTGCCGCAGCCTACTGGATATACCGAGGCCATTACGTTTATGCCTGGGACGAAGCCCTTTGGATTTTGGGGTTCTCGGCCATTGGCATGAACTTGTCAGAGTGGCGCAAAGAAATCGAACAAGAGCAAGAAGCCGCCTCCTAGAAAGGCGGCGGTGGTGTTTGCCGGGCTCTAGCTGGCGCCCAAAACGGCTGATCCTTGATCTCACAGCGCGCCACTTTTTCGTAGTAACGCAACTCTTTCTCATAGTAAATTTCTGCCCATACAGAGCCGTTTAAACGAGGGGTCTCTATCATCGCCAGGGCGATATTGGCCTTGGCCGATGGGGACCACATCGCGGAAGTCACGTAACCAATTTTTTTACGGCAGGCCTTATCACTGTATAGCCAAGAGCCGTCCGCAACCTTATTACCTTCGATATCCAATTTGACTAGAGTGTAATGAGGCCCTTGCTGCTTTTCAGCCAGTAACGCCTTACGGCCATTGAAATGCGGCTTTTTAAAATCAACCAGCCAACCCAGGCTCAGTTCATAAGGCGTATGGTCGTGTTCGAAATGAACCGTTTTCAATGCCTCATTAAATTCCATGTCGGGCATAATGAAGCCCGCTTCCAGACGCGCCATATTGGTAGCGGTTTCGCCGTAGGGGTGAATACCGTAGTTCTCGCCCGCAGCGTAGAGCACATCCCATAGCGTCAGTGCCAACTCCGGCGTCACCCAGAGTTCATAGCCAAGATCCCCGGTGAACCCGGTCCGAGAAACCATTAATGAACCTCCGTGGAATGGGAAATGAGCAATACCAAACGGTTTGAGTGTTGCAATGTCTTCCAATCCCATTTGCTGCAAAACAGTACAGGAGGTAGGTCCCTGTAATGAGAGTGCGGCGGTCTCGTCAGTAACATCACGCACTGTCACCTGATCAAAACCCAGCACGCTTTTGCGCAACCATGCCACGCTGGGACTGCCACAGGTGAGCATAAAGCGGTCGTCGGCGAGTCGAAAAATCGTGCCGTCGTCTATCATCCGGCCCTCGTCTGTACACCAGCAAACATAGGTCACTCGATTAATACCCAGCTTACTGACATCCCGGGTCACCATCCGGTTGAGCATGGCCTCGGCATCGGGTCCCGATATTTCGTATTTCTGCATGGGGGTAATGTCATAGGTGCCACAGGTATTGCGAATGCAGAAATATTCGTACTCCGCATCGTAGTAGTAGTCGGCAAACTTGTAGCCATTCCAAGACGACCAGGCCTCGCGTAAATTCAAGGCTGACTGGCGAGGGTGAAAGGGTGATTCCCTCAGGCGCTCACCGGCAAAACGATCTTCTGTATTCATAATCTACTCGTCGTAACAGTCATCTTGGGGAACAGTATTGGGCCTCTTTAGGTCCAGTAAAATCTCACGGGCAGCGTTTGCACCGCAGGCCGACGACACACCACCACCGGGATGGGTCGATGAACCACACATATACATATTTTTCACCGGCATACGGTATTGGCCATAGCCCGGGAAAGGCCTGTTGAATAACAACTGGTCAATAGTCAGCTCACCCTGGAAAATATTGCCCTCAGTGAGGCCAACCTCATTTTCTATTTCATGTGGAGTACGCACTTCCATGTGCACGATCAAGTCTTTGAAATCGGGACTGTAGCGGGCGATTTTATCCACAACACTTTGGCCAAAGGCATCGCGCTTCTCTGGGGTCCACGGGCCATCTGCCAGCTCGGGTGGACAGTACTGTACAAAGTTGGACATCCAGTGTTTTCCCGGAGGCGCGACGGTTGGATCCCAGGCTGAGGGAATAACTGATTCAACAAAGGGGTCGTCAGACCAGCGACCACGCTTCCAGCAGTCGTAAGCGCGTTCCATAGTTTCCAATGAACCACAGAAGCCCTGGCCTCCCCGGTTGATATAACGGTTATCAGGCACACCACTAAAGGTCGGCATGCCGGACAGGGCGATATTCACCTTGCCGGAAGAACCCCGAATCTTAAAGTTATTCGCCTTTTCATAAATTCCGGGAGGTAAGTCCTTGCGATCCACCACCTTGGTAAAGGTTCGTTTGGCGTCCAGGTTGGAAACAATAATACCGGCGTAAAGCTCTTCACCGGACTCCAGCGCCACACCGCACGCTTTACCATCCTTGACGATGATTTGCTCTACCCCGGCGCCGGTTCTCACTTCTCCTCCCGCCGCCTGCATAGCGCTGCACAAGGCGTTAGAGATTGCACCCATACCGCCTCTGGCAAGGCCCCAGGCACCCACGCTGCCATCCACATCGCCCATCACATGGTGCAGCAGAATATAAGCGGAGCCGGGAGAATAAACGCCCAGTGCAGTACCGATTATCCCCGGGCTGGCCATCGCTGCCTTGATCAGGTCGTTCTCAAAATAATCTTCTAAAAATTCAGCCGCGCTCATGGTAAAAAAGCGCACGTATTCGTACAGCTCCTTTTCTCCCAGCGACCAGAACTCTTTTGCCAGGAACAGCAGCTCTTTAATATCCCGTGGTTTAAAGGACGTTGGGTCTGGCGGGGTGCGCAGCAAAGTCTTGCGAATTAATTGCGCATAGCGGCCCAGGTCGGCCTGAAAACGAAACATGGCGTCGGCATCGTGCGGCGAATGACGACGCAGTTCGTTATAGGCAGCGCCCTCGTCACGGTAATCAATCAGCCTTTGACCCTGATCACCAAAATTGACCGTACCGAGGTAAGGCACAAGCAGCAAGCCATGGCTGGAAAGATCGAGGTCACGATGGATAGCCTGGCGCATCATGCTGCAAACGTAGGAACAACTGGAATAAAACCAACCATCGTGCATCTCGCGGGTAACCGCTGCGCCGCCTATGTAGTCATTCTTTTCCAGCACCAGAGTGTCTAAACCAGCACGGGCAAGGTAGGCTGCATTGGTCAAACCGTTATGACCGGCGCCAATGATGATCGCATCATACTTCTTCATTTGAGAATCTCCCGGGCCGCATTATGTCCAGGAGCACCTACCAGACCGCCGCCAGGATGACTGCCTGCGCCGCAAAGATACAAACCGGGTACGGGCGCACTGTATTGGGCGGCCTCATAGGTAGGTCGCATCATCAGCAACTGATCTACTGCAAATTCAGTGTGGTGCCAGTGACCGCCGGTTACGTTATGGGTTTGTTCCAAATCGTGCGGCGTTAACAGCTCAGCATGTATGACCTGTGCCGAAATACCGGGAGCATATTGCTCCAGTTGCACCAACAGCCTCTGCAATAAATTGCTTTTTGCCTCGTCGGTCCATCCACCTCGCAACTCGGCTGGCACGTACATGACATTCGCCGAAAGAACATGCTGCCCGGCAGGTGCCAATGTCGGATCTTGCATTGAGGGCACCAAAACCTCCATCACCGGGACCTCTGGACAACCGCCATATTTAGCATCGTCGAAGGCAAACTCAATGCTATCCATTGTCGGCGCTATGATCATTCTATTATTGGCTCTACCCATACCAGTAAATTTGGGCTCAGCCGACAGGGCGAGATGCAGCTTTGCGACCAGTCCCTCAGTGCGCAATCGATTGATGCGGTTAGCAAACTCGATTTCTAAATTGGCACCACCAAGTAACTTGAGAAAGGTTCGCTTGGGGTCAGCACAAGAAATAACGCGGCTCGCCTCAATGACTTCGCCACCAGCAAGCTCTACACCCGTGACTCGCAAACCACTTTCATCACCGACCACAGTAATACGTTCTACCGCTGTGTTCAGGCGCAATTCGGCTCCAGCGACCGTAGCAGCACCCACCAGCGCATTAACCAGACCGGCGATCCCCCCGGCAGGAATGGCATGCATTCCACCTGAGGCTTCAAACATCTTAAACAGCAGTGCAAACACCGGGCTATTAGGTGACCGCGGTGCCAGCCTGGAACCGGCAAGGCCATCCCAACTCAAGGCGGCCTTAAGCACCTTGTCGTCAAAGTTTTCGTCCATCAAATCCCGCATTGGTAACGTTGCCATGCGCATGAACTCCAGCAGGTCCTCCTTGCCCAGCAAACGCAGCTTCAACCCCAGCTGAGCAAAGGTCATAAGCTCGCCGGGGCTGTTATTACCAATCCGCGGCATGGTCTTCATCCAGAACGGCGCCAGGGCCTTGGCAAAACGCTTTAGCTGCCGCCGCAGCTCGACATAGCTGCGCGCGTCCTCAGGACTTACGCCGCTGACCATTTCATCGCCTATCACCACATGCTTGCCATCGAGCCCCATGCCAATGGTATCCATCGTCCGACCGGACAAGTTCAAGCCGTGTGATTGCAGTTGTAAATCCTCAATGACCTTACTGGAAAAAGAACTGATCGAATGGGCAACCGAGGACATAAAACCGGGATAGAATTCTCGCGTGGCTGCAAGCCCACCTGGCTCTGCGGATGCCTCAAGCACCAGAACCTTTTGGCCGGCTTTTGCGAGATATGCTGCACACACCAGCCCATTATGGCCTGCGCCAACAATTATTGAGTCATAGCGATTCAAAGTTTACTGCCTGTATACGAGGGATGGGGCGCAGATTATCCGGCACAAGGCGATAGAGCCACCGCGCCTATACGCCGGGATTTTGCCGGGCGAGACATCCTGTCCACTTGATCACACGGCGCTCATACGCTAGTTTGCGCTAAAATTGCTTATCTCAGGGCACAGAAAAATGAACGCACAAACTCACGATGAGGGCTATAACGGCCTGACAAAAAATGAGCCCAGCCTGCCCGCAGAATGCTACCTGACCGAAACCGCATTTCAGCGAGATCTGGATACTATCTGGTATCGCCAGTGGGTTTACGCCTGCCGCACCGAAGAGGTGTCAGAAACAGGCAGCTATCAGGTACAGAAAATTGGCGATCAGGAAATTATCGTGCTCCGTGATGAACATGGAAAGCTACAGGCCTTCCACAACACCTGCAGACATCGGGGATCCGTTTTACTGACAGAAACCTGCGGTCAACTGCGCGGAAAATCCATCACCTGTCCCTATCACGCCTGGAGCTATAGCCTGCAAGGTGACTTGAAGCGCACCCCCAGCAAGTTCCTACAAAAGGACTTTGATCCGACCAGTAAATCCCTGTTCTCGGTGGCGGTCCAGGAGTGGCGCGGGTTTGTGTTTATCAATCTGGACAGCGACCATGCACCTGCGATTGAAACGGTGATGGACGGCAAGGGACTGGCCCACAAAAACTGGCCCGCTGAAGACCTGCGGGTAGGCCACCGATTCAGCAAGCAAATAAACTGTAACTGGAAAATATTCTGGGAGAATTTCAGCGAATGCTTGCACTGCCCGGGGGTGCACCCTGAACTCAGCCGTCTAGTGCCTCTTTATAAACGCTCGCTGATGGAAACCAGAGATGACCCAAACTGGAAAACAAACAGTGTCAGTCAAGACCCTCGATATAAAGCCGGCCTGGCGCCTGATGTAGAAAGTTGGACCACCGATGGCAAAGCGGTTGACACACCTTTTAGCGCGCTGACCGAAGCGGACATCGAACGGGGACATACCTACGAAACTCTTTGGCCGACGATGTTTTTGGTAGGTCATGTGGACCATATGCGAATTGTCTGGCTGCTACCTTTAGGACCAGAGACAACCCAAGTGCACGCCGAATGGCTGTTCAGGCCAGAAACGCTGGCGAAAGATGACTTCAATGCAGCGGAGGTTGCGGCCTTCGCCACTACCGTCCTGGAACAAGACGGAATGGCCTCAGAGATGAATCAACGTGGGCTGCGCAGTATCCGCTTTCAGGAGGGTTCATTAATGGCCGAAGAATATGAGGTCTACGACTTTCAGCAATGGGTGCGCACCCAGTGGCAGCGCGGCGCAACGTGAAGCGGTTGCTGACGACTTAACATCAATCATGAGTCCGCGGGTAAGGACTGCGCGTGAGTTTGATTATTCAATGATAACAAACCTATGCACATCCAAAGATCCGGACCTAAAATCACGCTACCTGAACCTCTATCTATCGGCGGCATGAACTCTCTATGCTTCAGTCTTCTTTGAGTGTTCTTCCCGCCCAGTGCGCCCCAGCCATGTTTCCAGTAACAATTCCAGGTCTTCAACTTGCATCGGCTTGCTGAGATAGTCGTCCATGCCTGCGAGCAGAAAACGCTCTCTATCGCCGGACATTGCGCTGGCGCTGAACGCGACAATTGGCAATGAACCTGCCTTCGCATGCGCCTTTTCCCAGCTACGTATCTTACTGGCGGCTTCAACGCCGCCTATGTCAGGCATTTGTATGTCCATAAAAATTAAATCAAACGCGTTGTTCATGACCGCCTCAATTGCGGCATGCCCACTGTCTACGGAAAAAGAATCAAGACCGTATGTCTTCAAGGTCTCAACCATAATAAATTGGTTGACGTCACAATCATCAGCAATCAGAACACGTCCGCTATATTGCGTTCTTTCTGCAGCTTCTTGGGCCTCGCTGGATGGCTCATTGAGCCTCTGAAGCTTTGAGTCAGCAGCGCTCAAGCGTGAATTCTGCTGCAGCAAAAACGGCACTTTTAACCAGAAGCGAGAACCTTCGCCGCTTCTGCTTTGTACCCCTATTTCTCCACCCAACAGCTCTACGAGTTTTTTGGATACAGACAGTCCGAGACCGGTTCCACCGAAACGTCGCGTAATAGATCCATCTACCTGAGAAAAATCATCGAAAATATTCTTCTGGGCTTCGGCCGTTATTCCAATGCCTGAGTCGAAAACCTGAAAATGGAGAGTGGCAGAATCGAGCGAGACGTCTTCAGCCGAAATGGCAACGGAGACAGCACCTTCTTCTGTGAACTTCAGCCCGTTGCCAACAAGATTAATTATTACCTGAGTCAGTCGCCGTGAGTCCCCCGTCAAGTCGAGTGGAGTTCTCGGTGCCAAAACTGCTTCAAACGCAATTCCTTTCTCTTTTGCAGACGGTTCGAAAACTCGCCTAACATGATTAGCCACTTCATCTAGCTTAAAGTTTGACTCATCGGGCTCAAACCTCCCCGCTTCGATACGCGACAAGTCGAGAATGTCGTTAATTATGAGTAGCAATGCATTGGCTGAATTTTCTATCGTCGTGTAATAAGCGCGTCTCTTTTTGTCGTCGGTGGTCTGATCCAAGAGGGATGTTATTCCTATTATCCCGTTCAGCGGAGTTCTAATTTCATGGCTCATGTTGGCCAGGAAAGCCGATTTTGCTGCTGTGGCAGCTTTGAGATCGTGGACCAGGTTTTCTGATTCGCGGTCCCGTTTCTCGATCACTTCCAACATCGAATTAAAGCCATCAGCCAGCTTACCCAGCTCATCTGCGGTCTGGTTTTTTAAGCGCAGTGAATAATTTTTGTTGATGGAAACATCGTTAAAAGCATTTGCCAGTTTATCAATTGGCTTGGTCACCGCTTTCTGCAGCTTTCTAGACATGCCATAAACCAAAAAAATCGAGAGAATAAAACTGATAAAAACCGCGCCCAGCAACGACAATGAGCGCGACTGCAATCCGGCCAGATCGATTCGAAGTGAAAATATTCCTTGCTGTTTTTCGTCAAAAATTATGGGGGTGGCGTACTCCAAAAAATCATCGGTGAACTGACTAACCCCAGTGAAACTGACCCGCTGTTTAGATGAACTCTGCGCCAGTGTCGTATCAGTTTCGGAGTAAGCTGACTGTAGCTTTTGATGCCGCGAGTGCGGACTTTTAAAGACGCCGAAAACGACCCCCTCGTTTGATAAGATCGTAGCCTCAATGATGTGTGGATAGTTACCAATCATAGAAAGGCTATCGTTGGCGGCGGTTCTGTCTCTGAACGCCAAAGCAGTACCGGCATTGTAACTGACGATATTTGCTAGCACGCTGGCCGATTGCACAAGCCTCTCACGTGCCTGCATATAGTCTCCGGCAATGATTAGCGTGGCAGATAGAAACAACGCCATGGCAGAAGAGAACACTGAAATGACAATAATCCGGTGTTTTAAAGATAGTCTGGTAAGGAAAGTGGTTAATTTCACGGTGTCCCACCTTTAGTCGACCGCAGCTTTGCTACAGAAAGTAGCTTAGAACTAGCCTGTAAGCCTTGGGTGGCGAGAGCGTCCATGTTTATCAACACAGCGACTTGTGAGCTTTCGCGCTTCAACTCTATGACGCCGCCTGCATCAGCGAAGCCATCTATGTCACTCACAGTGAGAATCGCTCGTCCTCGCGTTGTGGCAATAACGGGCAGAGAAAAATCACTGTCGTCTGAGTGTATGTAAACGTAATCGCATTCGGTCGCTTCTTTAGGTGTAGCAATCAGTGCAAAGTCTGCGTCAAAGCTTTTATGTTCGCTGACAGCAATTAAGCTCTTCAGGGCCGAAATCACGTGGCTTTCTCCCGCAGTACAAAACCGCACTGGTCTTGCCTCCACGCCCTCTGGCCAGCGAATGAGCTGGAAAAAGTAGTTTAAGAACGCAGCTTTGAGTTCATCCTCTTCCATCGCAACTGACTGTGGCGGCCAAAAAAAGATAAGAAATGTCGAGAGTAGTAACGCGAGAGATGAGCGTCTTGCACGGCGTTGCGTGACTGCCATCGACTCCTTGTGTTGACAAAGTGCCCTCATCGATCAATGGCAACCCGAAAAAGAAGTCTCAAGCTATGCACCTTACGCCTGTTGCATGTACCCAAGAATCGCATTACCCGTTGGTCTAACAGTCTTTTTTTCAAGGCATTGATCCTGCGTTGCTGCGCAACTAGGCACAAATGCAGCAAGTTGCATGCCAAGGGTTTTAGAATGCAACGGGTTGCTGATAGCAATCTAACTCGTTGAAAGAAATGCATAAAATAGCTTGTCTCCAGTTTTTTTACAGGTGAGCCATCATGGATATAATCTCGCGCTGTGCCGTTGACCTCAACAGAATTGCATATTGAGAAGCAAAATGCATTGCATATTCCACATCGAAAGAGACCATCCAGCTGCTGCTTCTGCGAACTGGTGTGCCAATGTACCGTAGCCCGTGTATGCACAGAGCATGGCTTGATGTGTGCTACTTCCGAAATGATGCCAAGCTTGACCCCAAACCATTCCTGTCTTTGACGATGCCGGTGATATAAGTTACGCGACTAATAATCCTTCAACGTTGAGCAGGTAGATGCGAAAAAAACTGATTCTCTTGGTATCACATTTGTTGTTTGCAGCAGCTGGCTTTGCTCTGGGTATTTACGCTCTCCCAATTCTTATGGCACCAGAGGCACCATCAGCCGCCAGCATTGCTCAGCTGCAGAGTCGCTCGGATTACCATGGGCAGTTCAGTCGTGACCTGGGCGACAGCGATTTGCTGCACTGGGGGGAAGGTGAGGTATCGGTTTCGGACGCAGAAGTAACGCTTGTGGGGCAGATTGCACCGGGCCCGGATTACCGGCTATATCTGTCGCCGAAGTTTGTAGAAACCGAAGCGGATTTTGCTGATTTAAAGCATGCGATGGTGCAAGTAGGTCCGGTGAAAACCTTCGAAAACTTCGTCGTCTCCGTTCCTCAAAGTATTGACCCCTCTGACTACAACACGGTAATCATTTGGTGTGAAGCTTTCGGACAATTTATCACTGCAGCTCAATATCGTTAACGAACCGTCGAACGACGGCATCACTGTGCTTTGCGGTGCTCCAGTGGCGTTTGACCCGACCAACGTCTGAATGCAGTTCGAAAACTTCGAGCATCAGCGTAACCCAAGCGCCGACCGATCGCCTCTACCGTCATATCTGTTGACGCCAGATAGCGCTTCGACTCTCGGTAACGCGACTCATCCAATAGCGATTGAAAGGTCACACCCGCAGCACGTAATTGCCGCCGCAGAGTTCTGGCACTTACGTCGAACTGCTGTGCAAGCTGCTCCAACGAGGGCACCCTGCCGTCCTCCTCCAAAAGCCTGTTGCGCACTGCGGCTACCAGTCCCCGTTTTTCGGTCAACACCCTTGTACTTTGCTGACAGAGGTCTCTAAACAACTTCTGATGCTCTGGCTGTGGATGAGGCAAGGGCGTGTTCAAAACAGATTGCGCGATCAATAGGGCATTTCTTTTTCGGCGCGTGCGCAGCGGACATGCGAACAAACGCCGATGATAGCTCAAGGAATCCGCAGAACCGGTTCGCGTCATATCCAGCAATGCAAACTGCACCGGTTTCGCACTAAGCTCATTAAAGACCACCTGGATAGATGCAAACGTACTGTCGATTTCCAGCTCTGCCGCTGCCGGGTCTGTCGCCGTTGGAAAAATAGTGAGGCAGGCGCAATCCTCTTCGCCATATCGCTCTGCCGTCAGTTGACTGTGCGAAGCCCAACTTACCAGTGGAGCGAATTCAGCGAGAAGCTCCAGTGCCTCACCCAGGTTATATGCGGCCATCATCGCACTGGCCAGAATGCCGTAATTTGGCAAATTAATGCGCTCTCCCACCCTGATACCCAGGAAGGGATCTCGATTAAACTGGGCCAGTCGAGTGTATAGCGCTAGCTCCTGTTCCGTAGTCAACAACTGCGCTGTCTCGCGCAGTAACCTCTCTGTAGCACCTGTACCCTCGACGATCTGGGCAGGGCTAATGCCTTGCTCACGCTCAAGCAGCTGCGACATCAAACGCAGCTCGTAGTTATTGAGCAATTGTTGACTCGGGCTATTTGTCCGCTCTATAAGGGGCATTTTGGGTCTTATACGTGGCCTTAATTATTCCCTAATTGTCCCCTATCGGCTCTATTGAAACCAGTGGCAAACCCCTATTATTTAACCCTGCGTTCCATCAGGTGACACATCACACTATGAAATCGAAATACGATGCTATCGTCATCGGCGCCGGCCACAACGGCCTCACCAATGCCGCCTACCTGGCCAAGTCTGGCCTGGACGTGCTGGTCGTCGAGAAAAATGACTATATCGGTGGAGCCGCCGTAAGCCGCGAACTGCACGAGGGCTGGCTGTACTCAAACTGTTCCTATGTCTGCAGCCTGCTACGTCAATCAATACACCGAGACCTTAACCTGACCCGACACGGACTGATGATCGTGCCCTACTCTGGCACCACCAATTTCAGCCTCAATGGTAATTACATCGCGGAATACGGTGATCACGACATGCAGTACCGGGAGATCAAGCGACACTCCCTACGCGACGCTGATGCGATACATCGTTATGAGACTGACCTGATGCGCTACGCCAAGCTCATCCGGCATTTTCTTTTACGCACGCCCGCAGACCCCACCTCTTTCAAGCCTCGCGACCTGGGAGAGATGATGTTCATGGCAAAGAAGTTCGCCGGCATGGGCGAGGAACAGGTTTACGAATTTATGCGCTTCATGACCATGAGCGCAGGCGACTTCCTGGATGAGTACTTTGAAAACGACCTGGTCAAAGCCCTGTATTCAACCAGCAGTATTATCGGCACAGCTCTGGGGGTGTATTCTCCCGGCACAGCCTATGTATTGCTGCACCATGTCATGGGCGACGTTGATGGTGCAGTCGGGGCCTGGGGCCTGGCACGCGGCGGCATGGGCGCAATTTCCAATGCATTAGCCGGCGCTTTAAAAGAGCATGACGGCGAAATTCTCACGGAAGCCCCGGTAGCACAAATTATCGTAAAGAACGGCTGCGCCAAGGGTGTCGCCCTGGAAGATGGCCGAGAAATTAACGCCGACATCGTGGTCTCCAATCTCGACCCCAAACGCACCTTCACCAACATCATGGACGCAGCAGACATACCGTCAGACTTGCGCAAAAAGGCTGAGAATTTCAAGATTCGCGGATCCTCCGGCAAAGTCAATATCGCGCTGACTGGCAAGCCGGACTTTCCATCGCTTCCCGCAGATCACAAACTACGCAATGGCTCTTTTCAGTTCCTGGATTCCATGGAGCGTATGGAGCGCGCCTACGATGACTGGAAACACGGCCGCTGGTCTGACGATCCATTTATTGAGATGACGCAATCTTCTGTGTGGGACCCAACGCTAGCCAGTCCTGGCCATTACTTCGTGTCCTGCTTTATCCAATATTGCCCGGCGGAAGTGGAAGGCGGATGGACACCCGATAAACGCGACGCATTCGGCAAAACAGTGATCGACCAAATCTGTAACTACTCTCCCAATTTCCGCGACCACATTGCTCACATGGAAGTTCGCACACCTTTTGAGATTGAAAATGAAATCGGCCTGACCGAAGGCAATATTTTTCAGGGCGAACTCACCATAGATCAGCTGATGTTTAACCGCCCCTTTCCGGGCTACTCACAATATCGCGGTCCGGTTAAAGGCATGTACATGTGCGGCTCCGGCACCCACCCCGGCGGCGGCGTTTCATCCGCATGCGGCGCAAACTCGGCCCGAGAAATCTTGATGGACCTAAAACGTCCCAATGTCGTACCGGAGGACGATGTCGATGAGTAATTACGACATAGTGATAATCGGCGCAGGCCACAATGGTCTCGCCTGTGCAGCATACCTGGCCAAAGCCGGCCGCAAAGTGCTGGTACTGGAAGCTAATGACGAAGTGGGTGGACTGGCTGCCACGCGTGAGTTTGCTCCAGGCTTTCGCGCCTCAGTCGCGCAGACACTGCCGCAACTTAATCGCGGACTGGTAGACGACCTGAGCCTGGAAAAGCACGGCTTCAAGCTCGCTTTGGATGCCATGCCGACGGTTGCAATGGCGCCGGGAAAGTCACCCATTTCCATTACATACGGCGCCCTTAGCGGAGCAAGCGCTGAAGACAGTGCAGCCTACCCTGAGTACCGGCGCCTGCTCAGTAAGTTTGCTGACGCTATTAACCCCTTCTGGCACAAGCGTCCGCCCATGATTGCCGATGGCGATATGGGCGACCTGGCCACGCTGGGCAAGTTTGGCTGGAATCTGCGGCGCCTGGGTAAAGATGATATGCGCGAGTTGATGCGCATGATCGCCCTACCTGCCCAGGATCTGATGGACGAATTCTTCCAGGACGACGCGCTAAAGGCAGCGCTGAGTTGGGATTGCAACATCGGCAGCAAGCTGGCCCCGCGCTCACCAAACAACGCCGTGCTTGCTCTGCTACTAAGAATGAGTGGCGACCTTACCGACGGCCTGCCCCTGCCAGCAGGCGGCGCTGGAGGCTTCACCGACGCTCTCGCCGCCTCGGCGACCAGTTTTGGCGCTGAAATTCGCTGTGGCGCGGCCGTGGAAAAAGTCCTGATCGACGATATGTCTGTCAGTGGCGTGCAACTTAGCAACGGCGAACAGGTGCAAGCCACCACCGTAATCTCCAATGCAGACCCGAAAACCAGTTTCCTCACGCTGCTTGGTGCACAACACCTAGATGTGCAATTCACTCATCGGATCAGCCGTTTGCGCAACCAGGGCTATGTCGCCAAGTTACACCTGGCGTTGGATGAAATACCGACATTTACTGGTCTGGAAAAGCCAGCCGGCCGCCTGATGCTGACGCCTTCAATGAAGTACATCGAGTGCGCCTTCGACGACGCTAAATACGGCGGCTACGCTAATGAACTGCCGATGGAAGTTATCATCCCATCGCTGGTTGACGACAGCCTGGCACCGGTCGGTAAGCACGTATTATCGGCAAACATCCAATATGCCCCCTATGCTGTAAAGGGTGGCTGGGACCAACATCGCGAGCAATTCCTCGCTAACGCTCTGGCAACGCTTTCTCAATACTCACCGGGCATTGAAAGTCAGGTCAGTGCGGCAGAATTACTCACCCCGGCGGATCTGGAACAACAGTTCAACCTGGCCGGCGGTCATTGGCACCATGCTGAGTTTGCCATTGACACCTGGTGGATGAATCGCCCCACCTATGGCGCATCCCAGTACACAACACCGATATCGGGCTTCCACCTTTGTGGCGCTGGGGCGCACCCCGGTGGCGGTTTAATGGGTACCTGCGGCGCCAACGCCGCTCGCGCCATTTTGGAGGATCGTTAACATGCCCATGCAAGCAAATCTGCAGGCTGCGGACACTATCGACCATGTGCACGAGGGTGTCATTTACTCGCCCTTTCACCGTCGAACTTCAGCGAAAAATATTAACCAGCAGTGGTCCGTCTGGAATGGTTACGCCTCGACAAAATATTACGCCGACGCCCACCTTGAATACTTCTCCACCCGCAACACCTGCGGCGTTTTCGATGTCTCGCCAATGCGAAAATACCGCATCAAAGGCCCGGATGCAGAGGCAATGCTCAACCGTATGGTGACCCGCGATGTTACTTCCCAGGCGGTAGACACGGTGGCTTATAACATCTGGTGCACGGATGCCGGAAAACTGATCGATGACGGAACCCTGTTCCGGGTGAGCGAGGACGACTTCTGGCTTTGTGCAGCTGACCCCAACTTCGACTGGTTGCAGCTCAGTGCTGTTGGTTTCCCCAATCTTGAAATTACCGACATCAGCGAAGACCTTGCATCTCTCGCCTTACAGGGACCAACCTCTTGTGCACTGCTCAAGGCAATGGGCTTTAGCGGGATCGAAAACGCCACCCCCTTCAGCATAATGCGCTTCCCCTTTGGCGCCGGCGAAATCACAATTTCCCGCACCGGCTACACCGGCGACCTGGGCTATGAGCTATGGGTAGACCCAGCCGATGCTGAACTACTCTGGGACCAGCTATTCAGTGTCGGCCAGGTCTATGGTATCCAGCCACTGGGCGAGGACTCCCTGGAAATGGCAAGAATTGAAGCAGGGTTCCTGGCTCCTGACGTTGATTTTCACGGTTCACTTCACACCGTGGATCGTGGTCACGACCATTCACCTCTCGAACTGGCGCTGGGATGGATCATCAACTTTAAGAAAGGTCATTTCAGCGGTCGCGCTGCACTTGCGAAGGAGAAAGCGGCCGGCAAGCATCGGCGACTGATCAAGCTGGATATTGAGGGTAACAAGCCCGCTGAAAACAGTATTTTATACTGTGACAAAGGTTGCAAAAAGACCATCGGCTACGTCACGTCAGCCATGTGGTCACCTGTGGTCAAGGCCAATATCGCCTATGGGCTGGTAGAGGGACAGTACGCGGACGGCCCTATCTGGGCAGAAATCTACCACCAGAAAGAACTGCGCTGGGTGCGCAAGCTCGCTCAATGCACCCGGGTAACAAAGCCTTTTTGGGCACCTGAACGAGCCAGGCAAACACCGCCGCCTGACTGCTAGGCCGCTTTATTACGTCAGTTTAGATCTGGGCAGGTAGCTCGCCCTTGCTCTAACCAGGCAGCGCACGACTCGCTGAGCGAACGCTGTTTGAGCGCCTCATAAAGTTTGAGGTCGTTTTCGTCAAGCACTTCTCGCCAGCGACCATTCGTCCCCTTATTGAGAAATCGCTTACCGCCCCCATTCCAGAATACCTGGGCATTTCCAAGAACATTGTCGGAGTTTGCTTGCATCGTTTTAAAGCTGACAGCCTCAACAATCTTGGCCAGATTATTCGCACTGGTGTCAATTTCGAGGAACTCCGCGATACGCGCGATTTCGCCGGACGGGTCATCCAATAAGTCCTGATGATGAATAAACAAGATATTCGATAAATGACGATAATCCCACCAGGTCTGTGCATGATGACTGGCCGACCAGTGCGGGTAGCCGTCATGCTCCCAATCAAAAGACCCTTTAGTGCTCCACTGCCGCCAGTACGCTTTAATATCCTCAGGACATCGGGGTAGAGGTTTACCATGGAGACTGTCAGGGTTATTAATTACGTCGAAAAACAAGTCACTGTGGTTTCCATAATGATTCCACATGGACATGAACACGTCGCGTAAATCCCGGCCCACATAGATATAGCGCATATCTGATTTGAAAGGGATACCGTCTAAGGGCAAGTGTGTTTTGAGAAAACGGCGATGGCTTTGGGCAGCGGTGATTTCTTGAATGGCAGTAAAGTCATTTGGCCGCATATCAATCCAGGGGGAGAGATCCATGATTGGCCCCGGGATTTCCTGCTCCTGGAACAGCAGGTTGGCAACAATCGTCTGCATCCAGGTGGTGCCCGACTTGTATGCCGTGGTGACAAGGATGTCTCCAGGGCGCGTGGCGAAACGCTCCCAGCGGGGACTATCAAGGTGATGATTTTCGTAAACTCGAGTGACGCTAGGTAGATTCATCGGCAGACCCTCCTTTGTTCACCGCAAAAGTATAGACCACTTTCGTCTATTTAAAAGCCAACATTGCCGCTGGGCATCGGTGGGTAGTCGCCGATACTAACCCCCTCTCGCTGCACTTGATCAATGGACTCTTCCATCAGGTCCAGTGCCTTTGACAAAACATCCGGTGCCATATTCAGCGCTGGATACATACGCACCTGAGGCTCATTGTCGCAGATTGCCCACACCCCGCGGCGTAACATGGCGTCGCGCACCGAGCGTGCGAAATAGTAGTCCTCGCTAACACCTACTGGGTCCCTGAAAGCAACCCCCATTAACAGGCCATGGGTACGCACCTGAGCCACGATGTCGTAACGCTGCTCCCAAGTGGACATTCTGCTGCTGGCTAGTGAGCCAAGCATGGCGGCGTGCGCGAGAATGTTGTCGCGCTCGAAAATCTCAATCGTTTTCAGGGCAGCAGCGCAGCCCGCTGGCGTTCCAGCGAAAGTAGAGCCGCCGGATGCACGAGGATTATCTCCCAGAATATCATCCCGGGCAGCAACACCTGCACAGGGTTCAATGCCGCCTGAGAGATTTTTACCCACGACTAAAATATCTGGCACCACATCATACTGGTCAATAGACCACATGGTGCCGGTACGACCCAGCCCCGTCAGCACCTCATCAACAATCATCACCCAGTTATACTTGTCACAAATCCGGCGGATACCTTGAATGAATTCTGTAGTCGGAATCCAGTTACCACCTTCGGCAAGACCGGGCTCAACAATAATTCCCGCGATATTTTCTGCAGGGACTACGTATTCGGTGAGATGGGTCTCCAGGTACCACAAACAGTACTCGACATATTGGTCCTGAGTCATACCCGCTGGAATGTTGTCGGAGTATGGGTAAGGTGCCTTGAGGACGCCGCCCGACCAGGCTTCCATATATATATTTTTCTGACTATCGTAAGCACTCACCATCTTAGTGCCCAGCCCTTCGCCGTGAAAGCAGGAGGTAAAGCTGATCATATAACGGCGACCGGTGTGGCATAGCGCAAGGTGTATTGCAGACTCAGCGGCCTCGGTCCCGGAGACCTCAAAACTGAACCTCGGTAATGCTCCCCCGGGCATCAAAGATGCTATTTTCTCCGCCGCAGGTATCCGCAGCGGATGCTCCCACTGGAAGCCATACTGCAAATGCGCCTGATGCACTGCTTCGATGATCTCCGGGTGACAGTTGCCCAGAGGATTGGTCGCCCAGCCATTTTGTAAATCAATATAGCGGTTATCGTCCACGTCCCAGACGAAGTCGCCCTCTGCCCGACCAACGATCATTTGTGCCGGGGCTGCATAACCCTTCTCAGCGCTACTTGCGGCTCGTCGCTGATAGCTGAGGCCATCGCGAAGCGAAGGTAAACCCTGATCTAACAACGCTTTACTTTTATCACCCGGCAACCGGTAACTCATGGCGTAAACACCACCGTTTTATTGCCTCGCACGATCACTCGATCCTCCAGGTGGTAGCGTAAGCCGCGGGATAAAGCTGAGCGTTCAACATCACGTCCCAGGCGCACCATGTCATCTTTATCACAGCTGTGGCTCACGCGGATAACATCCTGCTCGATAATAGGGCCTTCGTCCAAATCCTCAGTTACGTAATGGCAGGTCGCTCCAATCAGTTTGACGCCTCTGTCATAGGCCTTTTGGTAAGGGTTGGCACCGATAAACGAAGGTAAGAAACTATGATGGATATTGATTAAGCGGCCTGAATAAGAAGAGCAGATAGCCGGAGGAATAATCTGCATATATCTCGCCAGCACGATTGTTTCCGCCTGATGACGTTCAATAATATTGGCTGTTTTTTCAAAGGCCTCGGACTTGTCTTCCTTTGGAACTGGCACGTGATGAAAGGGTATACCGTGCCACTCCACCATGCTGCGCAAATTTTCATGATTGGAAATAACGCAGGGAATAGTGCAGTTGAGCTCGTTGCTCTTCCAGCGGTGCAACAAATCTGCCAGACAGTGCGACGAATGGCTGGCCATGATAGCCACCCGCTGAGGCACGCTGTTATCGCGCAAATACCACTCCATCGAAAACTTATCTGCCAAGGGAGCAAACTCTTCACGAAACCGATTTTCATCGATGGACAAGGACTGCCCGTCAATGACGTTGCGCAGGTAAAACCAGCCTTGTTCAACGTCGGTATGTTGATTGGACTCAATCAGGGATCCACCACGTTGAGCAATAAACTGACAAATGGCGGCAACAATACCAACCTCGTCGGGGCAGGATATTATTAAGGTAAAACTGGATTTACTGGGCGACTCACTCATACATATTTCTCACTGCTATTAAGCTCACATTGACCGACATAACACCGTCCAACGCGCTCATCTATACATCTGTTTAATTTTTTGTATCGGTATATAATGCCAGCTCTGGCACCTCAATCCAAGTTAAACCCAGCATCACCAATACAGGTTTCCTGGCGCATGAGCGAAAAAAAAACAGCTGCAAACAAGGCCATTCAGATCGAACGCCGCCGCTTGCTCATTGACGCTACGATGAGTGCTATTTCTGAACACGGCATGTCTGGGCTGACCCTGGCAAAAATAGCAAAAGAAGCAGGCCTGAGCGCAGGTTCCGTCAATTTCCACTTCGACAGTAAAGAATCTTTACTCTTGGAGACCCTGAACTGTGTTGCGAAAGAGTTCGAGCACGGTATCGACCTTGCCATCGCCCAGTCTGAAGAAGACCCCGCGGCAAAATTGCTGGCACTTATGGAAGCCTCACTGGATCCCAGTGTTACTGAGCCAAGAAAAATGGCGGTCTGGTATGCGTTTTCTGCGGAGGCACGCAGCCGCAAGGATTACCAGCGAATCTGCGGCACTCAAGACCAGAAAATCCTCAACCTGACCCACCAGTTTTGTCGTGAGATCATTCGCAAGGGCGAGAAAGATTCGCAAATGAATGCCTTGGCGATGGCAAATGCAGTACAAGGCCTGGTGGATGAAATTTGGCAAGAAATGCTCTTTGCCGGAGACAATTACGACAGGGAGAATTCTCGCTACCTCTACCTCTCTTTTCTCGCAAGCGTTTTTCCCTGGTGTTTTGCGCCACCTGAACAAGTGGGCCCTCGTGGCACATCGCTCTCAACCGCAGACAAATCGCTACGCATTGTGGTTGCAGATGAAAGTCACATTGGCGAAGTCGCCAAACTGTTTGACCTCTACAGACAATTCTATAACGAGCCAACCAACCTGAAACTGGCCAGACGCTTCATTGGCAACAATGTGCGCCAGCAGCGCTCTACGATTCTTCTTGCACTGGACAAAGAAGGCGGCGCGCTTGGATTTGCTCAGTTATATCCTGGCTGGTGCTCTTTGGCGGCGGCGCCGCTGATAACGCTTTACGATCTCTACGTTGACAAAGAAGCGAGGCAGCGCGGCGTTGCAAGGGGACTGATGGCGGCGGCAGAGAAGGTAGCGAAAAAAGCAAAGGCCTGTCGAATAGACCTTGAAACAGACACTGACAACCACCAGGCGCAAGCCCTGTACGAAAAACTAGGCTACGAGCGAGACACCGCTTTTTACAAGTACTCTCTAACGCTTGGCGATTAGCCTGCTTTTCGCAATGCCGCCTGGGTCAGGTCCAGAGCCTGGCGCAATGCACCGACCAGATCATCTATCTGTTCCCGGGTAATAATGAGCGGCGGGGACATAATGCAGACATTGATCAGCGGTCGTACAAGCAAGCCCAGGTCGTGGCAAAAATTGTCCACCATCTCACCCAGGGCGTAGTCCTGAGCTAACAAGTCGTCACCCGTAGCGCAGTTGTCGACTCGCATCTCAACGGCAGCCATCAGCCCGGTACCACGAACAACACCTACCAGAGGGTGATCTTGCAAGGTTCTTAACTGCGCCTGAAAATATGGGCCCACGTCACGAACATGATCCAGCAAACCCTCTTGCTCAATAATGTCCCAACTGGCAATAGCCGCGGCACAGGATACCGGGTTGGCTGACCAGGTATAGCCATTGGAATAACAGTTGCCGCCGCTTTTATCTCCGCTAATTTCGGCCATGAACGCATCCGAGACTGCATAACCGCCCAGGGGCAAGTATCCAGAAGTGACACCCTTGGCAAAGGTAATGATGTCGGGAACCACAGCAAACACCGCTTCGGATGCAAACCAGTGCCCCAGACGCCCGAAGGCAGTCACGACTTCATCGGCGATGTACACAATTCCGTGCTTTTTAACCACTTCCCAACAACGCCGGTTATAACCGTCGGGCGGCACGATCACACCACCCGAACCCAGCACGGGCTCAGCGATGTAACACATAATATTTTCAGGACCTACGTCAAGAATCTTGCGCTCAAGCTCACTCACCAGGTCATCACAAAAAGCCTGCTCTGTGCGCCCCTTACCATTTGTATAAAAACAGGGTGCGCTCAGGAAGTGAACGTTCTCCTTAAGGACGTCCATAGCGGTTTTATCACGCTCTTTCCCGGTCACTGAGGCTGCGAGGAAAGTACTTCCGTGATAGGCCTTATCACGCGTCAAAATATGCTTCTTGTTGGGCAAGCCTTTAATATTGTTAGCCAGCTGACAAAGACGCAAGGCTGAATCGACTGCCGTGGACCCTCCGGTGGTAAAGAACACGCGATTCAAGTCACCAGGCGTTTTATCCGCAATACGCCGTGCTAGCTCAACTTCTCGCTCGTTGACCACATTGAAAGCACTGGCAAAGCCCAACGTCATAATCTGGTTGGAAACAGCATCTGCAATTTCCTGCCGACCATAGCCCGTCTGCATGCACCACATGCCCGCCGGACCGTCGATCATCTTGCGCCCCTGATCATCGTACAGGTAAACGCCATCTCCCCGGGTCACTATCGGAGTTTCCTCGTCTTCCCCTAAGGCTGATAAATCGGCCCACGGGTGCAGCGAAACCTTGTTGTAACTCTCTCGAATACTCATTGAGCGCTCGCTAAACTGTTGTGCAAAGCCTGAAGATACCAGTCGATAAACTGCTGCAGCGTTTCCTCGAACTCAGGATGATAGGGACCAGGCTCGAAGAACCGGGAATTAACACCCTCGCTGTTGCGCGTAATAATGTACTCATCCTCCAGAGTCGTGTGGTGCCATAACCAGATCAGCTTATCGATATCGTAGTCGACGCCCTCCTGAGCATCACCATTCACGTACCAGACCACTTCCATATCGGTAGAAGTTAAGCCACGTGGAATAAAACGGTACAAAACACAGTGGTCTGGGTAATTGAGCATAAAGCTCAGCGGACCCATCTGATAATCCCCCGCTCCACCGTCATAACCCTTTATGTGTCCCATTAACGGCGCCACTGGCTGACCGTCTTCACTGCCCGTCAAATAGCCATCGTAAAGACCATAACGACTGGTGTAGGAACAGGCTCCGAAGCTCTCTGCATTATTGTAAATGGCGTAATAGTCAGCAGACATGCCGTCAATTCCGGTGACTTCATCGCTGCGGTCCAGCATTGCCTGCACAAATTCCCGGGTATTGCACTCCAGATCCTTGAGCGTATGCAAACGGGCATAGGCTCTATGTGAGGTGGCGCAGTGGTAACACTCCAAATAGTTTTCCAAGACCAGTTTCCAGTTGGCGTCAACGCGATAGCTTTTCTTGTGAGCTACTTTGGCGTTTGGCAGATCATATGCGCCCAACTGTCGATCGAGATGACTCAAAGGGCCCAGGAAATCAGGGGCGTTCTGGTCACAGTTAATGAAAATCAATCCCTGGTAAACGACACACGGGACCTTTTTTAGACCGTAGTCTGCTTTGTCAAAACCCTCTTTCATTCCCATTTCGCGCGCGGCCTTGAGTTCACCGTTGGTTTTGTAAACCCAACCATGATAAGGGCACACAAACGTCTTGCGATTACCGCTGGCATGTTCGCAAACTCGCGCGCCGCGATGACGGCAGATGTTCATCAACGCATGAATTTCACCGTCTTCGTCTCGGCTGATAATAATTGAGTCTTCGCCAACCTCGAACAGCTGGTAATCGCCAGGATTAGGGACTTCTGACACATGGGCAGCATAGAGCCAGCTGCGAAAAATCAGGTTTTCCAGCTCTCTTTCGTAAACCAGATGTGATCGGTAGAAGTAGGAGTTGATAGCTCGACCACGATTCGCCATCGACTCTTCGAGTCGGTCGGCCATTTTTTCCAGGGAGTCGCTTACATCCGTGGCAATAAACTTCATCGACTGAGACCTGCCTTGCGTTCACTTCAGAAGCAGAGAATTCTACTATAAGCTGTATGCTCATACAATTTTCTATATACCCGTATAGAGCAACATAAAGCGACGCACAACGCCCTGTGGACCAGAACGTTAAGCAAGGCGATGATAATCGCCCCCAGACAAGAGTCGAGCCAGCCTAATAGGGCAGCGCTGGCGTCTGCCGCCGCCGGGGAGGATCAAACACCGGTGACTCGAGGACTTTGCAGGGCGCGTTCACCTTGGTCCAATGCAGTTCTCGCTGGTAGTAAATTTCCGCTACCAGCTCTTCACCTATCGCACCGTGGGGCATCTCCAATTGAGCCAGCGCCACATTGGTCTTGGCAGTCGGACACCAGGCAGCGGAGGTGACCACCCCCACCTGCTTGCCATTTTTGAGGATGAATGAGTTGTTGGCTGGCTTGTTTCCGGCCACATCCAAAATGGCAAAACGATACCGCGACCCCCTGGACTTCTCATCCAGCAGCGCTTTACGGCCATTAAACACTGGCTTATTCAGGTCCACCAGCCAATCTAGCCCCAACTCAAAGGGAGACCGCGAGCGTCCCTGCCGAATAGTCTCTTCTGCCGGAATAAAATCCACGCCTGCCTGTATAAACCCGGTTTCAATGCGCGCCATCTCCAGCGCTTCCATACCAAACGGCTTAATAATATGTGGCGCACCGGCGGCAAAAAGACGATCCCACAAATCTTCGGCTTTTTCTGGAGCTATCCATAATTCGTAACCAAGATCACCGGTGAAACCGGTTCTACTCACCATTAGCTGTTCCCCTTCGAAATCAAAATACTCGATTCCAAAAGGTTTTAAGGCATCCAAACCTGACAAGCCCATCGCCATCAGCGCGGCACAAGAAGTCGGCCCCTGCACTGCCAATGCAGCCACGTTCTGGGTCTCTTCCTCGACACAGACATCGAAGCCCTCGGCCGACCACAGCAACCAATCAATGGCTCTGGCATAGGCACATATTCGATAGTCATTTGGGCCCAGGTGGAAAATAGTGCCGTCATCCAGGACCTGGCCCTCATCGTCACACCAGACCGTGTACCCCACGCGTTTTTCTCGTATCTTGCTTACATCACGGGTAATCAGTCGATTCAGATAGGCCTCGGCATCCGGGCCAGTGACTCGATATTTACCCATGGGACTAAGATCAAAAACGCCGGTAGTACTTCGAATCGCGAAATATTCCAGCTCCACATCGATGTAGGAGTTGGGCGTGGTATAGCCCTTCCAGTTGCCCCAGCAGTTGGTCTCACACGCCGCCGCCACCCGAGAGTGAAAAGGTGTGGTCAGTAACATTCTCTCGTCTGCACCTGCCATTATGCTGCCCCCACTCGCTTGATGATTTCGTTGGCGGCATTGAGCCCGGCCAGCCCCATAACACCGCCACCTGGATGAGATCCCGCACCACACAGGTAAAGCCCATTCACCGGCGTGCTGTACTGATTAGCCCCATGAAATGGCCGCATCATCATTACCTGATCCAAACTGAGTTCGCCGTGATGCCAATGACCGCCAGTCATGCCAAATTCTTTTTCAAGATCCAGTGGCGTCAACAATTCACTCGCAGTTACCAAACCACGGATCCCCGGCGCATAGCGCTCCAGTAGGTCCAGCACAATGTCGGTAAAGGCTTGACGATGCGCGTCCCAGCCACCTTCTGGCTCATGGGGCGCAAACTGAACAATGGCCGAAATAACGTGCTGGCCATCGGGGGCAAGACCAGGATCGTTCACCGTCGGTATACTGATGTCCATCACTGGCTCTTTCGAATATTCGCTGTACTTGACCGCATTGAAGGCTCGTTCGGCATAGTTCATATCTGGCGCGATCACCAGGCGATGGCCCGTCAATTCGGCCGAGAGACCGGCAAAAGACGGTAATCCACTCAGAGCAAGATGAAGCTTGGCTGTGCCGCTCTTGTTACGAATATTGCTGACACTGCGCACCACGCCGGTTTCAAGATTGCGGTAACCCACCAAGTGCTGAAAGGTAGTGACGGGGTCGACATTCGAAACCACTAGCTTGCCACTGAATTGTTCTCCGCTCGCGAGAGTAACCCCTGTGACCTGCCCTGCTTCGCTATCAATACTGGCGACAGCCTCACCGCAGCGAATTTCAACGCCTGCTGCTTTGCAGCTCGCCACCATCGCGTCGGCCAATGCACCCATGCCGCCGCGCAACTGAGCCGGACCATCGTATCCGAACAGGTTTCCCACTCTTCTGTAAAGATAACCAAACACCGTATTCGGCGAGCGCGGACCCATATGCGAGCCCAGCATGCCATCAAGAGACAACAATGCTTTAAGCCGGGGGTGATCAAAGTTCTCTTCCATCACGTCATACATGTTGATCAAAATGATACGCATCAGATCGTTCATATCATTCTTACCCAATAGCTTCAGGCCCAGTCCCAGCTTGATCAGCGTAAGGCGATCTGCAAAATTGGATTCCACCAACTTGGGGGCACGCGTGGAAAATGCCTTTGCCAGAATTTTAGTGAAGCGCATCATTCGAGCACTAAAATCTTCATAGGCCAGCTGATCCTCTGCAGAGATATTCGCTCCCTCCAGCTTAGCGCCTCGCAACACCAGGTGATCTCCATCTTCTGCCAGCGATACGGAGGCAAGATCGCGCGCGGCGAACTGAAGCCCATGATCAACCAGTGACATTGAGTCCATGACCCGCGGACTGAGCTGAGTCAACCACTGGGCGCAAGACGACACCGAAAAACCCGGCGCGAACTCTCGAGTAGCCGCACAGCCGCCGGCAACATCGCCAGCCTCCAGCATTAGCACTTTACGCCCAGACTTGGCCAGCGCATGTGCACACACCAGCCCATTATGGCCAGCACCAACCATTAACACGTCATAGTCAGTCATCGGCATAGCCCTCCGGCACGGTGTTGGGTTTTCGCAGATCGCGCAAAATTTCTCTCGCAGCATTCGCCCCCGGCGCCGCCATGACGCCCCCGCCGGGGTGAGTACCTGAGCCGCACATGTACATGCCTTTTACCGGACCACGGTACTGGGCATATCCTGGGAACGGTCGATTAAACAGCAACTGGTCAAAGGTGAGCTCACCCTGGAAAATATTGCCTTCAGTCAGGCCGACCTCTGCCTCGATTTCTTTTGGTGTGCGAGTCTCACAATGCAGGATCAGATCCTTGAAATCCGGGCTATGAGCGGCGATTTGATCGATTACAGATTTTTCAAATCCTGCTTTATCCTCTGCGGTCCAATCATTGCCATGGACCTTGGGTGGGCAGTACTGAACAAACACCGTCATCATATGCTTGCCCGGGGGAGCCATGGTGGGGTCTGTTTGCGTTGGAATCAGCACATCTACATAAGGATCTTTGGACCAGGTGCCGTCTTTCCAGTCGTCATAGGCACGTTCAATGCGTGGCAGGGAATCAGAGAAGTGATAGTCACCCAGCATCAATGGGCTGCCCTGATCAAGACCGGTAAACGATGGCAGTCCGTCCAGTGCAATATTCAACTTGCCAGAAGAACCGCGTATTTTAAAGTTCTGGGCCTTCTTAATAACCTCACCAGGCAAGTCTTTCTCATCCATCACATCAAGAAAGGTACGCTTGGGATCCAGGTTAGAGACCACGGTATCGGCATACAACTCGGTACCATTTTTCAGCGCAACGCCCCGCGCCTTGCCGTTGCGAACAATAATCTGGTCAACATCGGCGTCGCAGATAATTTCACCGCCAAAGCCCTGAAAAGACTTGGCCAAGGCTTCGGCCACAGACCCCATGCCCCCGCGGGCAAAGCCCCACGAACCCACATTGCCATCGACATCGCCCATATAGTGATGCAACAAAACGTACGCGGTACCCGGTGAATAAACCCCCAATGCGGTCCCGATCACGCCAGTGCCGCCCAGATGCGCTTTGATGACATCTGACTCGAAATATTCGTCAAGAAAATCACCCACGCTTTTGGTCCAGAATTTGAGCGCATCAATCAGCCCCGCCTCACCCAAGTCCATAAAAGACTTACCGTATTCCATGAGATCCTTTAGATCGCGCAGTTTTAATGAGGTGGGGTCTGGCGGGGTTTTTAACAGAAACGGCCGAATCAGGCGGGTCTGCTTCATCACATCTGCGGTGTAACGCTCGTAGGCATTGGCGTCGCGCTTGGAATGGCGAGCCATTTCCCGATACTGTCGCTCGTGATCGTAAAAGTTGCCGTAATAATCGCCGTTGCGCATGAAGGTGACGCCACCTCCGTAGGGTACGACCTGGAGTCCATGGCGGGGCAATTCCAGATCGCGCACCAATTCCGGGCGCAGCAGACTGCAGACGTAGGAACAGTTGGAGTAGGTCCACCCTTCATAGAGTTCGCGGCTCACCGTTGCCCCACCGATATAGCTGTTCCTTTCCAAAACAGCCACGTCCAGCCCGGCTTTCGCCAGGTAGGCCCCATTGGTGAGGCCGTTGTGGCCAGCACCAATCACTATCGCATCATACTTTTTCACAGCAATGTACGCCTGTGGCGCCCTCTTTGCCTTGTTTTACATTACCGAAGAATGCCACGAGAACTTTCTCATTGTCCAGTATTGAATGAATGGTCATTCATTTCAATTTGACCGGAAAGCATGCTTAAATAGTCAGCAGATTAATAAGAACGGTTAGTATTGAGTGAGCTCTCCTGCCAAAGCACCCCGTGTTCAGCCTCCCGAAGTTCGCCGGGAGCAATTGATCAGTGCAACCATGAAAAGTATTGCCCGCAACGGCTTGTCGGGCACCACGATGGCGGAAGTGACCAAAGAGGCTGGCCTGAGCCTGGGTATTGCCAACCTGCATTTCAAGAGCAAAGAGAAGCTGCTTATTGAAACCCTCACCCATATGACCGGGGAATATCACGACGGGCAACAAGAGATACTGGAGGGAGGACGCTACCCCACCGTGGCGGCGAAAATAGAGGCGCTGCTGCAATTTGATTTTTCCAGTCGGGTCGCCACTCGCGATAAAATTGCCGTCTGGTTTGCTTTTTGGGGAGAAGCAAAATCGCGCCCTACTTATCAACGCATTTGTCGGGATATCGATATTCGAGCGGAAAAATCGCTATCAAACCTGTTCCAGAAAGCCATCGATGAAGCTGGCTATAAGCACGCAAGTGCCGCCACGCTGGCCAATGGCTATACCGCCCTGAGCAACGGGCTCTGGTTGAATCTATTGCTCTCCCCAAAACAATCCAAACGCAAGCAGGCCAGACAGGTCGCCCGCGACTACCTTGCCAGTGCCCTCCCCGAGCACATCAGTGCGGTGGAACCCACCAAATGAAGCGCCTCATTGCAGCCACCATTGCCCTGGCACTGAGCGCTACAACCTGGTCTGCAGAAGAATCCGTGCTGAATATCTACAACTGGGCCGACTACATTGACCCCGACATCATTGAAGAATTTGAAGCCGAGTACGACATTAAAATCAACTACGACATTTACGATTCTGCAGAGATGGTTGACACCAAACTGCTCACCGGCGGCAGCGGCTACGATATTGTTGTTCATGCTTCGACTAATTCAGAGCTGCTGGTTCCTATTGGTGTGTACCGACCAGTAGACCACTCCCGTCTGCAGAACTGGAGCAACATTGAGCCCTCGATCCTAACCGCGTTAAAAGAAGCCTCAGGCAGAGACACCATAGGGGTTCCCTATATGTGGGGCACAACGGGCTTCGCCTATAACGTGGATATGATTCTCGAGCGCATGCCAGACGCACCGGTTGACAGCGCAGACCTGGTATTTGACCCGGAAATAGTCAAGCACTTCGCCGACTGTGGTGTAACGCTACTAGAGGGAGCCTCTAGCGTCATTCCTTTTGCCATGATTTACCTGGGACATCCTAACGATTCGGTGGAGCCCGAACACCTGGCCGAAGTTGAGGAAATGCTGAGCAGCATCCGTCCTTATATCAAGTACTACAACTCAGCAAAAATGCTGCTCGACTTGCCCAGCAAGGAAGTCTGCATAGCCATGAGTTGGTCCGGTGACTATTCGGTAGCGAGCTCCAGGGCTGCAGAGGCAGGCGTCGACATCAACCTTGCGTATTCAGTTCCGATTGAAGGCTCCACCAGCTGGTACGACATCATGTACATTCCCGCCGATGCTCCCCACCCCGATAACGCGCACTTATTTCTGGATTTCCTGCTAAGGCCAAACGTCATCGCCAGGGCCAGCAACTATACGGGTTATGCCAACGCCAACGCCAAGGCGACAGCATTGGTGAACCCCTCAATTCGAAACGATACGGCGATCTACCCAGACCAGGCGATAAAAGATCGACTCGAGGTGGCGCCAACCCTGGTGCCAAAGCTGGAAAGACTTCGTTCGCGAGTCTGGACTAAAGTAAAAAGTGGGCTGTAAGGAACAGCAATGACAGATACCAACAAAAATAACGAACCGATAAGCCAAAGCTGCCAGGGAACCCCCTGGAAAGATGAGACGCAGACGCCGTTCATCAAGATCATCGAAGTCAGCAAGCGTTTCGAGGATGCCACCGCCGTCGACAATGTGAGCCTGGATATCTATCGTGGTGAACTGTTTACCATACTGGGCGGTTCCGGCTGTGGAAAATCCACACTGCTGCGAATGTTGGCGGGCTTCGAACCACCCACCAGTGGCCGCATTTTCATTGATGATGTCGATATCACCGACATGCCTCCCTACGAACGACCGATCAACATGATGTTCCAGTCTTACGCCGTGTTCCCGCACATGAGTGTTGCCCAGAACATTGCCTACGGCTTAAAGAAAGAAAAGCTCGCCAAAGCTGAGATCAAGGAGCGAGTTGAAGAAATGCTCGAATTGGTACAGTTGACGGACTTTGCCAAACGCAAGCCAGACCAGTTAAGCGGTGGTCAGCGCCAAAGGGTAGCCCTGGCGCGCGCGCTGGCCAAACGTCCCAAAGTACTGCTGCTGGACGAACCCCTCGCAGCCCTGGACAAAAAATTACGGGAACAGACCCAGTTCGAGTTGATGAACCTACAAGACAGACTGGGCACCACGTTTGTCGTAGTCACCCACGATCAGGAAGAAGCCATGACCCTGGCCACCCGCATTGCCGTCATGAAGGAGGGCAGCTTCATTCAAACCGGCACTCCGGGTGAAGTCTACGAATTCCCCTGTAACCATTACGTCGCTGACTTTTTTGGCAATATCAATGTTTTTGACGCTACAGTGATTGGCAACGGTGAAGGTACGGTCGAGGTCGAACTGGATACCAGCGGCACCAGAATCATCGCACCACACCACGAAACAATCAGCGAGGGGTGTCGAATCCAGATCGGCGTTCGCCCTGAAAAATTGCTGATCAGCACAGAAGCCCCGACAGGTGAACAATACACAATTACCCGCGGGGTGGTAGAGGATCTCGCCTACTACGGAAATCGTTGCGTTTATCGCGTTCGCTCGCACACCGGGCGAATCATTCAAGTCAGCGCCCAGAACTATCAGCGCAGCGCAGAATTGTTACTGGAATGGGATGATGAGGTATACCTAAGCTGGGACACCCAGTGCAGCGTGGTACTGAGCGAATGAGTATCATCGCCAACCCCGGAAACCGGGATCGACTTTGGCGCAGCAGCGTTATCGCCCTACCCTATCTCTGGCTGGGTCTGTTTTTCCTGGCCCCCTTTGCCATTGTCTTCAAGATCAGTCTCGCTGAACCCCTCATCGCGCAACCGCCTTTCAGCCCCCTATGGGGCATAGCCGAGGACGGTACGCGCAAACTATTGGCCACACTGGATAACTACCTGTTCCTGCTGGAAGACAAGCTGTACTGGGTCAGCTACCTGAAATCCATTAAGATCGCGTTAATCTCTACCCTGCTCTGCCTGCTGCTGGGCTTTCCCATGGCCTATGCCATTGCCAGAACTCCGCAGCCCTGGCGAAACCTGCTACTGCTGTTAGTCATTCTGCCCTTCTGGACTTCTTTTTTGCTGCGGGTTTATGCCTGGATCATCATGCTGGGGAAGGAAGGGCTCATTAACAATGCGTTGCTGGGAATTGGGATAATCAACGAACCCATTAGCCTGCTTTACACCGATGTCGCGGTATACATCGGCATTGTTTATACCTACCTGCCCTTCATGATTTTGCCGCTTTACACCACCTTGGAAAAACTGGACCTGGATTTGCATGACGCCGCGGCGGACCTGGGCGGCAAGCCCCTTCATGTTTTTCGCGACATCACGCTACCAATGGCAATGCCAGGCATCATTGCTGGCAGCTTGCTGGTGTTCATTCCTGCGCTTGGAGAATTCGTCATTCCGGCGCTACTGGGTGGCCTGGATTCACTAATGATTGGACGTACACTTTACGACGAGTTCTTTATGAATCGCGATTGGCCGCTGGCTTCAGCAGTGGCCACCATCTTGCTGTTCATACTAATACTGCCGATCATGCTGTTTCAGCGGTTACAGCAGGAGCCGCAGCAATGAAGCGCTCACCCACCTTCCTGTACTCCATGCTCGCTTTCGGCTTCGCGTTCCTTTACATCCCAATTTTCGTCATGATGCTTTACTCGTTCAATGACTCACGCCTGGTCACCGTTTGGGGAGGCTTTACCACGCGCTGGTATACCGCCCTTCTGGAAAACGAGCAGATTCTTGAGGCTGCATTACTAAGCCTTGAGATAGCAGTAACCAGCGCAACGCTGGCAACTGTCCTGGGCACATTGGCCGGTCTCGCCATGAACCGCATGGGACAGTTTCGTGGGCGCACTGTGTTCAGTGGCATGATTGCGGCGCCGCTGGTCATGCCGGAGGTTATTACCGGCCTGTCCTTGCTGTTACTGTTCATCAGCTTACAAGAACTCACTGGATGGCCGGCCAGCCGCGGCGCTAACACGGTTACCATCGCCCACACCACATTTGCCATGGCCTATGTTGCGGTGGTTGTGCAGTCCCGACTGGCCTCCATGGATCAGTCGCTTGAAGAAGCCGCAATGGACCTTGGCGGTCGCCCATTCAACGTCACCTGGGACATCACCTTGCCGCTGATTATTCCCGCAATGGCATCGGGATGGCTGCTGGCATTCACCCTTTCGCTGGACGACCTGGTGATCGCCAGCTTTACCTCTGGCGCGGGCGCCAGTACCCTGCCGATGGTGATTTTCTCCAAAGTAAAACTGGGAGTCACACCAGAGGTGAATGCTCTGGCCACATTAGTGATTGCCATCGTATCCTTGGGCGTACTCATTGCCGGCTGGAATATATTAAAAAAACAACGGAGCGCTCATGACTAAAGAACTGACAGATCTCGCTATCACCCGTGAAAGTCTTTATGGGATGACAGAAGAGCCTACTTATTCCGGAATCACCAGCTTCCTGCGCCGCCGCTACACCCGAGACCTTACCGGCGTAGACGTTGCCGTAACGGGCGTGCCCTACGATCTCGCTACCACCAACCGCCCTGGCACGCGACTGGGACCCAGGGGAATTCGCGCCGCATCCACCATTATGGCCTGGGGAGACGCTGTGGACGGGTGGAACTTCGACCCGTTCAAAGACCTTGCGGTTGTTGATGTCGGTGATTGCAACTTCGACCCGGGTCGACCTGAGCAAGTGCCCGAGGCTATTTATCAACACGCGCGGGATATATTGAACGAAGACGTAGCTCTGCTTAGCCTGGGCGGCGACCACTTTATTTCCTACCCCTTACTGCGAGCCCATGCGGAAAAGCATGGGCCTCTATCGCTTATTCATTTCGACGCGCACTGCGATACCTGGGAGGATGAAGAGGGTCGTATTGATCACGGCACGATGTTCTACCACGCTGCAAAAGAAGGCATTGTCGATGCCGCGCACTCTGTTCAGGTAGGAATGCGGACCTTTAATGTGGATTCCCACGGCTATCAGGTTTACGACGCCGACTGGGTCCATGAAAATGGCGCCAAGGCCACCATCGACGTGATTAAAGAAACCGTAGGCAATCGTCCCTGTTACCTCACCTTTGACATCGACTGCCTTGATCCAGCCTTCGCACCCGGAACCGGTACACCTGTTATCGGCGGTCTGAGCACTCAACAGGCACGAAAAATCTTACGCGGCCTCGCCGGCATTAACATTGTTGGAATGGATCTGGTAGAAGTCGCACCGGCTTACGACGTCAGTGAAATCACCGCCCTGGCCGGGGCAACACTGGCGCTGGACATGCTCTGTCTTTATGCCAAGCGACCCACGTGAAAAGAAAGTCCACCTGCGCGCGAAAAAAATGTTTCAGAGCATTCGCGGATGCTCACTCACAGTCCCCCCCTCTACCGGAAACTGGCCTCCGGTACAGAAGGCCGCTTCCTCAGAAGCGAGGAAAAACGCCATTGCTGCGACCTCGTCAACTTTACCCATGCGCCCCATAGGCGACATACGCGCAAGTTTGGGCTCCAACTCGGGCATCTCGTCCACTGCCTGCTTCAGAATGGCTGTCATGGTAGCGCCGGGGTGGATTGAGTTGGCGCGAATATTCAGGCCCTCGGTGGCGCAGTGCACCGCTACCGATTTAGTGAGGCCAACGACGCCAGCCTTGGATGTGCAATAAGCCACGTCACCTGGAATGGCAAGGTAAGAGGTAGAACTGGCCGTATTGACGATAGATCCTGCTGACCCTTCCGGGTTTTTCTGCATCACTTTTATCGCCGTCTGACACCCTAACATCATCCCGGTCAAGTTTACCGAGAGCAGGTTCGACCAGGTTGAAACATCCGCCTCGACGATCGACTGATTAGACACAATTCCGGCGTTGTTCATCAGCGCATCCAGTCGCCCGTAATCACTGCCAAGAAGATGTTCCAAGGCCTGCCAATGCTCAGGCAAACGCACATCAAGATGCAGAAACTGCGCTCCATGCTGCTCAGCAACGCGCAGCCCCCCGGCGTCATCGACATCACCCAAAACCACCCTGGCGCCCTCAGCGCAAAAGCGCTTGACCATTGCCTCTCCGATGCCAGATGCGCCGCCGGTCACCACCACCACTTTGTCATGCATACCTGTCTCCACGGGTTTACTAATGATTCTCGGTACAACTGTGCCCTACAAAAAACATCGGGGCATTGACAATAGCCCGATCTCTGAACAGACTCCTTGCTCGCTTCAGTCATAAAAACAAGGATCTATCAGGACCATGCTAGTCCATCACTTTCTAGAATACTACGCTCGCAATACGCCTGAACTACCCTGCCTGACATTGGGGGAGAACACCTCCAGTTACGGTGAGGTAAACACTCTTTCCAATCAGATCGCTCACGGCCTGTTGGCACTGGGAATATCTCGTGGGCAAAGAATCGCGATTCTGGGCGAGAATAGTCTGGAACACCTGCTGCTCTTTATGGCAGCCAGCAAAATAGGCGCAGTCACAGTCTCATTGAACTACCGGCTGGCGCCGGCTGAGCTGGCATTTATCATTAACGACGCCAACTCCCGTGTACTGGTTGCGCTGGATGGAATGGAAGACTCTCTCACCGGACTACGTCAACAAATTGATGACGACATCACAGTAATCTCCCATGGTTTTGCTGACACGCTCTCGTGGAACGAATGGGTCTCGCAATATCCAGAAAGCTCACCCAACATTGAATCAGACCCACAAGACGCCTACATCCAGCTATATACCAGCGGCACTACAGGCAATCCCAAGGGCGTCGTCAGCTCACACTTTAATATGCTGTCGCTGGTCACCATGAACTCTGTAGCGACACCACACAGGCCCAGTCCAGGCATGGCAACCATACTCTGCGCTCCCTTGTTTCACATCGGCGGAGCAGGATCGATCGCCTATAATATTTTCTCGGGCATTCACACCCTGTTGCACCGAACGTTCGACCCCACCAAGGTGGTCGCGGACATGGAAAACCATCCGGTCAGCAATATCTTTATGGTGCCTGCAATGATTATGGCAGTGCTCCAAATGCCAGACATAGAACAACGCGATTTCAGCAAACTGAAGCAAATTTTTTACGGTGCCTCACCGATATCAGAAACAGTCCTGCGCCGAGCCATAGAAGTCTTTCAATGCGATTTCATCCAGATGTATGGAATGACTGAAACGACGGGAACAGTGGTCAACCTTTCGGCGGAAGATCATCGACTGGCACTGGAGGGTCAACCGGACCTGCTTCGTTCCTGTGGTCGCACTTCGGTAGGAGGACAGGCCAAAGTGGTTGATCTTGAGGGTAATGAAAGGCCCACGGGCGAGGTTGGGGAGATCTGGTTAAAGTCTGACACCAATATGAAATCCTACTACAACCTGCCGGAAGCGACGGCGGCCAACCTGACAGACGGCTGGGTGCATACCGGGGATGCCGGTTACATGGACGAGCAAGGCTATCTTTATCTGAAGGACCGGATGAAAGACATGGTGGTCAGCGGCGGAGAAAACATCTATCCAGTGGAGGTCGAAAATGCATTGGCCAAACACGACGCGATTGTAGATGTGGCTGTGATCGGCGTACCTGACGAAAAATTTGGCGAAGCCCTTCTCGCTTTCGCAGTGTTAAACAAGGATTCCTCCCTGGACCTGAATGAAATGGTCGAATTCTGCCGCGACAAAATTGCCGGCTACAAAATACCGCGGCAATTACAGATTGTTGATGAACTGCCGCGCAATCCTTCGGGTAAAATTCTCAAGAAAATACTACGGCAGCCCTACTGGGAGAGCACAGAGCGAGGCATCGGTTAAGGCATGCAACGCAGCTCTTATTCTGTGCTTTAACTATTTTACGCGGGGGATACCCCATCAGCGCCCGCAGCGGATTTAAGCCGCCTCGCTTTTTGGAGCTTTATTTTTCGGTGCTTTTTTCTTTGTTGCCTGGCTTCTTTTCGAAGACTGCGCCTTGCTGGGGGTCTTCTTGGGAGCAGGCTTCTTGCGCGTAGCTGGCTTCTTGACGTTATCCGATTCCACCCGATGCTCACGCAAAGCCTGGCGATCCGAACGCGTCGGAGACGGACGCCGACGAGATGCCCTGGGGCGATGGTATTGATCAGCATCGGGACGAAGGTCTCCCGACTCGAACCGATGCAGCAATTCTTCCATCGTACGACTTATTTGGGTACATAAGCGGATAGTTTCAACCTGGGGATACGCGGTTCGCTCACCCTCAAGCATCAGCTGTACCAGATCATTTTCTGAAAGATGCGAAATTAATTTTGCCGGGTTATACCAACGGAAATTGGGAACGATGTTAACGTCACCACTGTAATCCTGGTCGATCAGTGCGTGCACGGTATTCATCGCCATATTGAAGCGAGGCCAACTGTCACCCTTGTTCTGAACCATATCGCGATAGAGATTCAGCACCTCTCGCCCTACACCGACACCAAATCCGGTCAGAGAACGGGTAAGCGCGCTGCGCTCCTCTTCGGTATCAATAAACGGGGTCACAATCGGATTAACCATACTGACAATATAATGGTTAGTGCTGTAAAGGCGTGACAATCGCTTGGCCGGGAGGTCGTCGGCAATGGAACCGTCTACCCACCGGCGTGTAGGCAAATAAGGTTGGGACTCACCGTGCACATTTTTGGCCATTAACATCACTGGCGGGAAAACGCCGGGCACCGCGCAAGAAGCCATAACAGCAGAGCGCACATAGACGTTGGGGGAGGTAATGGCATTGAGCAAACGTGAGCGTTGATGCGGTTCGGCTGATGACACTGTGATACTGATCTGGCGACCGGTCTTTTCATACGCCTCCTGAAAGGTCATATCCGGGATCATGCGAGCAATAAGACGCTCCAGATCACCGACATCGATCTGAGGGTTGGCACCGAAAAACATGCGCGAAAACATGCTCGCCTCGCGCTCCGCCTCAAAATGCACATTGGCCGGTTCATAGAAATGTTCCAACTGCTTTTCGGTATGCGTTCCGACCACGCCGGCTACCAGTGAACCTGCGCTGGAACCGGAAATAACCCGCGGTAACAATCCCCGATCAAGCAGCGTCTTGACCACCCCAAGGTGATAAAAACCTAACACGCCGCCACCACTGAGCATCAGCGCGGAACGACCGAAACAAATATTCGCTCGATAAAAAAAGTCCAGCTTGTCCTGCACATCCAGCTGATCGGCGGGCAACTCGGCCAAATAACGCAGAGCGTCGTCCACTTCTTCAATATATTGCTCAATGAGGCCTTTGGTACCGAAGTTGGCCTTGCGATATAGAGAGGAGCGACCCATACCGCCCATATTGCCGTGAATACCTTCATTCAAGGTAAACAACAGGCCCTGATAATCATGCCGGGCTCGCAGGCTGCGCAAACGGTCTAACCGCAGCCGAATCTGGGCGTAGTCGTACTGAGTTGACTGGTCTACTTGTCGCCAACGTCTGGCGCCAGACAGTTCATCATGCTCAACTGCCAACAGTTGCCACTGCTCATAGCTTTCGGCCGTTGTCATCTGCTTTTGCAGTTTCTTGAGCCTGGTTGATTTTCTCACCAAATTACCTCTTTGAGACCGCCTTGATTAGGAGGCTTTGGCTTAGCATAAAGCAATTTGTAGGCAGCGAACACATTGCAATCTTGATCATAATCGAGTGGGATACCTGAATGACCCGAAATCTCGGGTTTGCCTCGGCCCCGCTGCCTCCCCCACGCTGCAGTATTTCTGCCATTAACCGTGAAATAACTGTAAAACTGGCCTAGACTGCAGTATCTCCCTGAAAACAATAGATAAAGTGAGACCGCATTGCGCCCTTACCTGACCGTTATTTTAATCCTTGTGCTGATTTTCGGCTCGATTACCGGCTACCTCTTCAACAAGTTCCAAACTCTGGCCAATACAGATTTCACACCGCCGCCGACCCTGGTAACAGCCACTGAGGCAAGAATTGATACCTGGCCCACTACCCTGGAAGCTGTCGGTACGATTCGTGCCGCCCGCGGAGCCAATCTCGCTGCGGAGACCAGCGGCGAGATTATTGCCATACCGGTCAAATCAGGCGAGCGGGTGCAGGCAGGGCAACTCCTGCTAACGCTCAACGACAGTGTTGAACAGGCGAGCAAAAAGCGGCAGGAGGCGAACGTAGTATTGGCCCAGCAGCTTCACAAGCGGGACGCCAGCTTGATCAAACAAAAATCCATTCCCCAAACCCAATACGACCGCTCTCGCGCCGCGCTGGATGCGGCGATAGCCACCTTGGCCGAGACGGAAGCACGCTTGGACAATAAACGAATTGTGGCACCTTTTGCTGGCACTGTTGGCATTACCGAAGTAAAAATCGGCGATTACATCGAGTCAGGTACGGTCATTACTACCTTGCAGGACTTAAGCGACCTGGAGGTAGATTTCTCGGTGCCAGCACGCTTCTTCCCCCGCTTGCGCTCCGGACTCGGTATCGAGCTGAGCACAGCAATATCGGAGCAGGTATTTACTGCAACCCTGGAGGCCCTCGACGTTGCGGTGGATCAGGCCACCCGCAACCTTGCGCTGCGGGCTCGCATCATCGACAGCAACGGTCTACTCCCGGGAATGTTTGCCCAACTGCGAATCGATCTTGACCAACCTATGGACTTGGTTACGTTGCCCGAGACGGCAGTCACTTATTCACTGCAGGGCAATACTGTTTACATTATTGAAGAAGATCCTGAGGGCATGACGGTCACACCGCGAGTGGTGCAGACTGGGCCGGTCAAGGACGGTCGAATCGCGGTGACCTCTGGGTTGGAAGCTGGCGACCGGGTCGTTAGCGTCGGCCAGAACAAGCTGTACCGCGGAGCCAGGGTCACCCTGCAGGACAATTCTCCGGCATTCACCCAATGAAATTCACCGACGCCTTCATCCAGAGACCCGTACTCGCCATCGTCATCAGTTGCCTGCTGTTGCTACTGGGCGGTGCATCCCTGTCAAAAATCGGACTACGCCAGTTTCCCGAACTGGAGCGCAGTGTCATCTATGTCAACACCTACTACCCTGGCGCCTCTGCGCGCACCGTTCAGGGTTTCGTCACTACGCCGCTGCAGGTGGTCATTGCCGGCGCTCGTGGCATTGAATACATGAGTTCGGAGAGCAACCCCGGCGAATCCAATATCACCATTTATGTTCGTCTTGGTGAGGATAGCAACAACGTTCTCAATGAAGTCATCGCCAAGGTGAGTGAAGCCCGGGGCAACCTACCCAGAGACATTGAAGAGCCGATTGTTTCGGCCACGGGTGGAGGAGACGGATTAATCTGGCTGGGGTTTTACAGTGAACAAATGACTCTGTACCAGGTCACCGACTTTCTGTTGCGCAGCGTACAGCCGGAGTTGGCAACATTGCCCGGCGTTGGCAAGGCGAACGTTTTTTCATACAAACTGGCCATGCGCATCAGGCTGGACCCTGTGCGTATGGCGGCGCTGGGAGTCACCGCTACTGACGTCAACGCCGCCATCCAGCGCGACAACTTTATATCGGCTGCAGGGGCCACCGAAGGCAACCTGGTAAGGGTCACCGTAGACGCACGAACCACGCTTCAAACCGAGGAAGAATTCCGCGGCCTGGTGGTAAGGCAATCTGGCGATGAGCGAATTTTACTCGGCGATGTGGCAGACATCGAACTGGACTCTGAGACCGATCAGGTAAAAACACTTTCAAGCGGTAAAGCTGCCGTTTTTCTATCAATCACTCCCACACCGGATGCCAACCCTCTGGAAGTCTCCAGGGCAGTGCACGCCACCCTGCCGAAGATAGAAGCCGCACTGCCAGCCGACATGGACATGTTAATCGACTGGGACGGCAGCGTGGTTATCGATGAGGCCATCAGTCAGGTACTCACCACATTGATTGAGGCCAGCGTCATTGTCATTTTAGTGATTTACCTGTTTCTGGGCTCACTGCGTGTCGTGCTGATTCCGCTGATCGCAATACCGCTGTCGCTCATTGGCGTGGTCTTCCTGATCATGACCATGGGATTCAGCCTAAACTTACTGACATTGCTTGCATTGGTCATTGCCATCGGTCTGGTGGTCGATGACGCCATTGTCGTGGTAGAAAACGTGCATCGTCATATTGAAGAAGGTGCAAGCCCATACGCCGCGGCAATTGCCGGCGCTCGAGAAGTAGCTTGGCCGGTTGTTGCAATGACCCTGACCCTGGCGGCCGTTTATGCGCCCATCAGCTTTATTGGCGGCCTTACCGGCGCACTGTTCAGCGAGTTCGCCCTGGCTCTGGCGGGAGCCGTCATCGTGTCGGGCGTAGTCGCATTGACGCTGACTCCCATGATGTGCTCCCGGGTACTCAAAGATTCAGCGCATCAGGGGCGATTCGCTAATTGGCTGGACCATCGCTTTGAGACGCTAATCCAACACTATCGCCACTTCCTAGCAACTTGCCTGGACAATCGTGGTGCAGTGCTGCTGCTCGCCGGCGTGCTTCTCGCCAGCCTTCCGGCTCTCTTCTTTCTCGCTCAGGAAGAACTGGCCCCTGAGGAAGACACTGGGGCTGTCTACATTACGGGCAGTGCACCTCGCTATGCCAATCTGGCCTATCAGGATTTTTATCTGTCCCAGATCGTCGACATATGGCAGGAAATTCCAGAATTCAGTCACAGCTGGCAAGTCATCAGGCCCGGCAGCAACTTTGGTGGAGTAACACTGCACCCCTGGGACGAGCGCGAACGCGACCAAAAGGAACTGCTGGCAGAATTGCAGGGTAAGCTCTCACAGATTACCGGCATGGAATTATTCGCGTTTGGCGAGCCATCGTTACCCGGTTCTGACGCGGGACTGCCGGTCAGCTTCGTTGTTGCCTCAACCGCCGAATACCGGGAAATAATGCGCGTCGGCGAGGAACTGCTTGCCGCGGCCAGAGAGTCCGGTTTGTTTGCCTTTGTCACCCAGAGTCTCAATTTTGATCGGCCGGAAATTACCGTAGAAATAGACCGGGACCGTGCGTCTCGCCTGGGTATATCCATGCAGGAAGTCGGCGAGACTCTAGCCGTGATGCTAGGCGAAGCCGAGGTGAATCGCTTTACCCTTGAAGGTCGTTCCTACAAGGTGATACCGCAGGCCGGCAGAAACTTCAGGCTAACCAGTGATGAACTTGAGCGCTATTACCTGCGCACTGATAGCGGCACATTGGTGCCACTTTCCGCCGTAGTCACCCTGAACTCTCGAGTTGAGCCTAACTCCTTGACCCAGTATCAGCAGCTCAACAGCACCACGATTCAGGGTTTTATGATGCCTCCCAACAGCCTCGGTGCGGGCCTGGAGTTTCTCGAACAAAAGCTTAATGAAATAGCTCCCAGTGGATTTCGCGTCGGGCACACGGGCGCGTCGCGACAATTCGTGCAGGAATCGGCATCGTTCCCGGTATTATTTGCCCTATCGCTCTCGTTGATCTTCCTGGTGCTAGCGGCTCAGTTCAATAGCTTTCGAGACCCGCTGGTGGTGCTAGTCACCGTACCGCTATCAATCTTTGGTGCCGTAGTGCCCATCGCCCTCGGCTTTGTGACGCTCAACATCTACTCTCAGGTCGGGCTACTGACACTGATAGGCCTGATCAGCAAACACGGCATATTGATCGTGGAATTCTCTAATAAGCTGGCTGGGCAGGGAATGGATAAAAGGGAGGCGGTGCTAGAGGGCGCCTCCAAGCGTCTGCGTCCCATACTAATGACAACTTTCGCAACTGTGCTGGGAATCTGGCCGCTGGTGATTGCCAGCGGCGCTGGCGCGCAGAGTCACTTCAGCATTGGAGTCATGATCACCTGTGGAATGCTGGTTGGCACCCTTTTCACTCTGTTTGTGGTGCCAGTGTTCTACCTGCCATTTTCCAAAGCGGGAAAGCGAACGTCGAGCCTTAAAGTGGAAGCAGAACTCGCCCGACCTACCGCGACCTAATTGCTATTGTTCTGGCTTGTCGTCGGAACGGGAGCCGCCCTTGTACTCTTCCATCAAGTGACGCTTGTAAAGCTTGCCATTATCCAGCCGTGGCAAGCTGGGGTGAAAATCCAACGCCTTGGGCAACTTAATATGCGATAACCGCTCACGCAGCCACTCCATGATCTCAATAGCGGTTTCATCGGTTGCATCTGCCCAATTCATGGGCTGCACAACGGCCTGTACTTTTTCGCCAAACTCATCGCAGGGCAAACCAAATACAGCAACATCGGCCACCTTGTCGTGAGTGATCAGCAGGTTCTCTATTTCCTGAGGATAAACATTAACCCCGCCGGAAATAATCATGAAATTTTTGCGATCTGTGAGGTACAAAAAGCCATCTTCATCGAGATAGCCCACATCACCGGTAGTGGCCCAACCTTCTTTGCTATAAGCACCAGCGGTCTTTTCGTCTTCCTGATGATAGTGAAAGACTGCCTGTTCACCCCCGAAGTAGACCGTGCCGATTTCACCAACCGGAAGCTCACTACCGTCATCGCTCACTATGTGCAGCTCTCCAGACACTGCAGGACCCACGGAGCCCCGGTGAAGCAGCCAACCCTGAGAGTCAATCATGGTCGCACCAATACCCTCGCTGGCGGCGTAATACTCGACAATAACCGGACCCCACCAGTCAATCATGCTGGCCTTCACCTCGATCGGGCAAGGTGCTGCGGCGTGGATAGCAAACTGCATTGAACTTACATCGTGGCGATCTCGCACTTCCTGTGGAAGTTTTAGCATCCGTATAAACATGATCGGAACCCATTGGCTATGCGTCGCCCGGTGTTCTGCAATCAAGGCGAGGGCCCCTTCAGGATCGAATTTCTCCATAACGACCGTGGTGCCTCCCTGGTAGAGAGTCATCATGTTGTAGTGCAATGGAGCTGCATGATAAAGGGGCGCAGGCGAAAGATAGACCGTTTCTTCGCCAAACCCGAAAAGCTGCCCAAGCCGCGTAGCCATTGGCGGAGTATCAACTTCCTCGCTCGGAGGTGGCACCAGAACGCCCTTGGGCTGACCGGTAGTACCCGATGAGTAAAGCATGGGCACTCCATTTTGTTCATCCTCTATAGGCGCCACGGCTTGCAGGCTTAAAGCCTCCTCCCAGGAGTCGAAGCCATCTGTAATACCGCCGACCATCAAGAAGTGTTCCACCCCGGATGCATCTTCCTTTGCGTGTATCGCCGCCTCTTTTAGTGGATGCGAACCAATGAACAAGCTGGCACCGCAGTTGGACAACACATATTCTGTTTCATCTCGCTTGAGGTGCGTTGCAATGGGGGTAAAGATCAAACCGGATCGCTGCGCCGCCCAGCATATTTCCAGGAAACGAGCGTTATTTTCCATCATCAGGGCAATATGATCCCCGGCCTTCAGTCCCAGCGAGCGAAACAATTGGGCGCCCTGGTTTGAGCGTTCATCCAGCTGACGGTAGGTGACCATTTCTCCGGAGCCACCCATAATAATGGCGGGCTTGTGAGGAAAGGTTTGAGCGGTAATACAAGGGTGCGGCATAGAACGATCCTGGGGCTATTGCTTATCTATAAACACTAAAGGGTCTAGTCGGCCAAAGCAACCGACTCAACGCTTGCGCATCAAACCTTGCTGCATGACAGTAGCCACATGCACACCTTCACGACTGTAAAACCGTCCACTAACCAGCGTCCTTCCTCCACTATTGCGTTCCAGGTCAGCAGAGTGCAGCAGCCACTCATCGGTTCGGCAGTCCGCGTGAAACCAGATAGCGTGATCAAGGCTGGCGATCTGCAAGCCCCTGTCCCAGTAGGATCGACCATGCTGAATCAGGCCCGCATCCAACAGCATCGTGTCGGAGAAATACGCTAGCATATTGCGGTGCAGCGCAGGGTCATCCGGCATAGGCCCGGTAGTTTTCATCCAGTTAAACAACTGTCCCCGACGCTGTTCAGGATTGGCCCACTGAATCGGGTGAACCATACGCACATCAATATCTTCGCCGGTGGTGATCATGAAGTCCTCATCAAAAATTCCATCAGTCTTGGCGCGCTCGCGCTCTGACGGTAAATCTTCTGGAGCTGGAACTTCCGGTATGGACTCCTGAAAGTCGAAACTGTCGTCAGGCCTCTGAAAAGACATGGAAGACACCAGGATTGTTCTGTCGTCTTGCGATGCAACTACCCGGCGAGAATTGAAACTACCGCCGTCCCTGGCCCGCTCCACCTGATAATGGATCGGTCGGTCTGTTTTACCCTCACGCAAGAAATAGGCATGCTGCGAGTGCACAGCCCGATCAATGTCGACCGTGCTTTGAGCCGCTTCCAGCGCCTGGGCCAGCACTTGCCCGCCATATACCCTGAAACCCTTGGGGTGCATGATCTCACCCACGAAGCCATCATCACCTGAGGGCTCAAGGGTCAGAATGTCCAATAACTGCTGCAGCATGGTACTCGTCCAAATAGTGAAACTAACGCGAGCGGCTATTATCCAGATATCCGATTCTGTGCCAAACTTATATGCAACAAATATTCAGTACAGGATTTTTCATGAATCAGGACATCTCCCCCGCGGCGCTGCGCCAAGCCATTCGCACGGGTGAATTTACCGGGAATACGTCTGGTTATTCACCAGGATTCGTACAGTGCAACCTGGCCATCCTGCCCGCCGACTGGGCCAACGATTTTTTGCGCTTCTGTCAGGCAAACCCCAAACCATGCCCGCTGGTAGCGACATCCAACGCCCCGGGGGACGTGGGCTTACCTCTTTTGGGGGATATTGACATACGGACTGATGTGCCAAGCTACCGCGTTTTCCGCGATGGTCAACTTAGCGAAGAAGTTCCAGATATTTCTGACTACTGGCGAGATGATCTGGTCATTTTTGCACTGGGTTGTTCATTCTCCTTTGAAGAGGCTCTGTTGGCGGATGGCCTGAATGTACGCAATGTCAGCGAGGGCGTGAATGTACCCATGTATCGCACCGATATTAGCTGCGCACCTGCAGGTCCGTTCTCGGGCGAGATGGTCGTTAGCATGCGTCCTTTCAAGGCTGCGGATGCGATACGGGCTATACAGATTTGTACGCGCTTTCCCTCGGTGCACGGGGCGCCTATTCACATGGGTGACCCTGGACTAATTGGAATAGACAATCTGGAGCTACCGGATTACGGCGATGCTGTCCATATTGCCGAGGATGAACTGCCCGTGTTCTGGGCCTGTGGTGTTACTCCACAGGTGGCGTTGGAGAAGGCCAGACCTCCCTTCGCGATCACCCATAGTCCCGGGCATATGCTGGTGACAGACCTTCGAAACAGCCAGCTGGCAGTGATGTAAACAGGTGAGAGAAATATGCGACTGAATTGCGATTTGGGAGAGAGCTATGGCAGCTGGACGATGGGGCTGGACGCTGAGGTTATGCCTCATATCGACCAGGCCAACATTGCCTGCGGCTTCCATGGGGGCGACCCGCTGACTATCCGCAACACCCTGCAACTGGCAGCTCAGCATGACGTTAGTGTCGGTGCGCATCCCGCCTACCCCGACCTGGTAGGCTTTGGACGACGATCCATGGCATTGAGTAGCGACGAAATTATCGCCTCCTTGCACTACCAGATATCAGCACTGGATGGCATGGCGAAAAGCGCTGGTTTATCCCTGGACTACATCAAGCCCCACGGCGCTCTTTACAACGACATGATGGCAAAATCAGAGGTACGTCTGGCGATCATGCAAGCAATCGCTGACTATCAGCGCCCCCTGCCCCTCATGCTGCAAGCTACGCCTGACGCAACCAGCCACAGGGCTGAGGCCGGTCAATTGGGTCTGGACCTTATGTTTGAGGTATTTGCTGACCGATGCTATGACGACGATGGGAAATTGTTATCCCGCCGCAAGCCCGGGGCAGTGCATGACCGCGAGAAGATGCTCGCCCAGGTTGCACAACTGATAGAGCATGGTTCGCTGACCACTGTGAGTGGACATACCTTATCACTGGAAGCTGACACGCTATGTGTTCACGGCGACAACCCGGAGGGCGTCCAGGCTATTCGCGAAATCCGGTCCCTGGTAAACGGAAGCTAAGCTGCCGTGGAACTGCACTCTGCCGGCGAGAACGCCATGATGCTATATCTGGGCAAGGAAACGAGCCCTGAGGTATCTGCGCGAGTGCAAGCTGCTGCTCTGGCGGTAGAGTTAGCGCTAGGCGATGACTTGATTGATCTGGTGCCATCCTACGCGTCTTTGCTCGTTGTCTATAATGCCCTAACGACCGATCATCTGTCGGTGGCCCATCGAGTTCACCAATGTCTTGACAACCTGGGCACCGGAGAAGCGACGGAAGGCAACACCGTGGTTCTGCCGGTTTATTACCACCCTGAAGCAGGGGAAGATCTGGACGCACTGGCCGAGCGCGCCGCCCTGAGCGTAGACGACGTCATAGCCTTGCACAGTAACGCTGAATACCGGGTTTATGCCATCGGCTTCGCGCCCGGATTTGCTTACCTTGGCCAGGTTGACGAGCGCATTGCTGCGCCACGTCTGGCGACACCAAGACAAAAAGTGCCCCGTGGCGCAGTCGCCATTGCCGACAGGCAAACAGCAGTTTACCCAGCGGTCTCTCCCGGAGGCTGGAACCTGATCGGTCGTTGCCCGTTGAGGATGTTCGACCCCCAAGCCACTCCTACCATGCCGGTTTCTGTGGGTGACCGAGTGCGATTTGAACCCATTGATCGAGATCGCTTCTTGAGCCTGGGTGGTGAATTGTGAGTCTGACAGTGACCCAGCCCGGTATTCTCTGTCTGCTGCAGGATGGCGGCCGCATGGGTCAACATCGCATTGGTTTGACCAATGGTGGCCCACTGGACCCGCAGGCTTTTGAATACTGCAATCGCCTGCTACAGAACCCGGAAGGTGCAACCGCACTGGAGATCAGCTTTGGCGGTCTGCAATTGGAAGCCACAGTGGACACCTACATTTGCCTCACCGGTGCGAACATGAATTTGCGCATTAACAACATCGAGCAAGCTCGCTGGGAAGTACTGGCAATCAAGGCCGGTGACAATATCGCAGTGGAATTTGCCGAGCAGGGCTGTCGTGCTTACCTGGGCGTAGCCGGCGGCTTTCAGGTGGAACCCACTTTTGGCAGCACTGCCACCGTGATGCGAGAAAAGGTCGGCGGTCTCAACGGCGACAAGCTACAAGCGGGCGACGTGCTTCCCTGCGCACAGGTCACCGAGTGCAAACACCTGTATTTGCCGGCCTCGAGCCAACCACGCTACCAGAACCTCATTACCGTCAGAGTCATTCCCGGTTACCAACAGCAACACTTTAACCGCTATGAACAGCGCCGCTTTTTCAGTCACACCTATACCGTCTCTGACCGCTGTGATCGAATGGGATACCGACTTGAAGGCCCAGCCATTGACTGTGATATACAGGGCATACTTTCCGAGGGCATATGCTTTGGGGCAATCCAGATTCCTGCGGACGGACAACCCATCGTTTTGCTCAACGACCGACAAACCATTGGCGGCTATCCCAAGATTGGCTCAGCTCTGTCGCTGGACTGTGGACGCCTGGCGCAGCTGCGTCCCGGTGGCACGGTACACTTTGCCCCTGTCAGCCCCCACGGAGCTCACAATGCCTTGCACCTGGCCGCCAGTTTTTCCCGCCGCCAGCCGCTGATGGAGCGCACCGCTTGACTGAATTAGAACTCAGCACAAGCATTGAAGCGACTCTGGTGGCGCGCAACCTGCGCAACATGAAGGTCGCCAGGGATGCACTGGCGCCCGGCTACTACATGCGGGCTGCACGAATATTGAACGAGGTCACGGGCAAAGTCATCATAGGCACTGGCTTCCCCGTTATGGAGACCTTTGAAACAGATGGACCCGTGGGTGCCATCGCCTTATACGACGCCCTGGAGCAACTGGGAGCAGAACCCTGGCTAGCCTGCGGAGCGCCGCTCTCAAAATGTCTTATTGATGACTACCGAGTACTGGAGTTAAACGCGAAAAACCTTGTTACCGCCCAGCAGGAGGCACAGGGAAAACTGGAGCAACTGCAACCTCAGGCCATCATTTCAATTGAACGCCCCGGACTCAGCGCTGATGGCTGTTATTACAATATGCGTGGCGAAGACATAACGCCCCGCAGTGCTTTCTTTGACCCCTATCTGGCCAACGCCCGGTGCCCGACCATGGCCATTGGTGATGGCGGTAATGAAATCGGTATGGGCAATATTCGGGACGCGATAGCTACCCTGGACATTAATGCAGCCGCAACTAAGTGCGATGAATTATTGGTGGCAGATGTCTCCAACTGGGGTGCCTACGGCCTTATCGCCTTTCTGGGGTATTGGCGCGGCCGAGATATGCTTGGCGAAATATCGCCACTGGATATTCTCAACTACCTTTCGGCGCGCGGTAGTGTTGACGGAGTCACCCGGGAGAACACCCTGACCGAAGATGGCCTGCAAGCCGAGGAAGGGCAAAACGTCATCGATGAACTCCGGAGTCTCACTGGATTCCAGTAACGTATTATAAGTTCCCACCCTGTGGGACATTCAGACAGGAAAAACTATGAGCATTGTGTATTTAAACGGCGAGTACATGCCAATGGAAGAGGCTCAGATCTCACCCATGGACCGAGGTTTTCTTTTCGGTGACGGCATTTACGAAGTGGTGCCTTCCTATGACGGAAAATTAGTGGGGTTCACCCCTCACCTGCAGCGTATGCAGGAGGGTCTTGATGCGATTGAAATCAAACTGGTCGTTGATCATGCCGCCTGGCACAATATTTCCGAACAGCTGATAAAACGCAACGGTGGCGGAAACCTGGGCATTTATTTTCACGTAAGTCGCGGCGCGGACAGTAAACGGCATCACGCTTATCCGGATAACATTGCACCGACCGTTTACGCCTTTGCCTTTGAAATCCCACCGGCGCCCCTGCCCGAAAAAAGCGCAGCTAATCCCTACACCGTGTCTACCGCCGAAGATCTGCGATGGAAACGCTGCAATATTAAATCTACCGCCTTGCTGGGCAATGTCATGCACTATCAGGACGGTCACGCAAAGGGACACTCGGAAACCATTTTGTACAACGAGCATGGTGAACTCACCGAGGCTGCTGCCTGTAACGTCTTCATCGTAAAGAACGGCATCGTGTCTACCCCTTTGCTGGACCACCAGAAACTACCGGGAATCACTCGTCTGATGCTACTGGAAATTTTGCGCAAGGACGGCAGCATTCCGGTGCAGGAACGAGTCGTGACGATGAAAGAGGTGGATGACGCCGACGAAGTCTGGATTACCAGTTCATCCAAGGAAATTGCACCGGTCATAGAAATTAACGGTAAGTCAGTGGGCGATGGCGGCGTTGGAGATGTCTGGCTCGCGGCACAAACGCTGTACACCGGCCACAAGTTCGACTTCTGATGGCACGTGCCAACCAGGCCAGGCTCGATCTCGCGGCCCTGCGCCATAACCTAGCGCATGCCCGGCAACTAGCGCCCGAATGCAAGGTAATGTGCGTGGTCAAAGCCAATGGCTATGGCCACGGTGCACTTAACGTTGCGCGTGTGTTTGCTCCGATGGCCGATGCACTGGCGGTCGCCTGCATTGAAGAAGCTATTGAATTACGTGACGGAGGCATAGAGACACCCATCCTGTTGCTGCAAGGTGTGTTCGAGGCGCAAGAGCTGATTATCGCCTCGCAGCAAAATTTTTGGGTGATGGTCGATAACCGCCAACACCTTTACTGGCTTGAACAGGCACGACTTCCTGCCCCTGTTACCTGCTGGCTCAAGATAGATACCGGCATGCATCGACTGGGCGTGCAGCCCGAGGAAGCGGCCGAGTTCCATCAGCGCTTGAGCTCCTGTGAAAATCGTACTGGGGAGTTAGTCACCTGCACCCACTTTGCCAGTGCCGATGAACTGGACAAGCCCCAAACTACAGAACAACTGGCACTGTTCGAGAGCATCACCGCTGATCTTCCCGGTCCACGCAGTGCGGCCAATTCGTCGGGCTTACTCGGCTGGCCGAACTCGCATTATGACTGGATTCGTCCGGGCTACATGCTCTATGGCAACTCCCCTTTCACTGCGACCCACCCCAACACAGACACGCTTCGCCCGGTGATGACACTCTGTTCCGCAGTGATTTCGATACGCAACGTTGCCTCCGGTGAGTCCGTTGGTTACGCCGCAAACTGGACCGCCCAAAGACCCTCGCGTATTGCCACAGTGTCCATAGGCTATGGTGATGGCTATCCCAGACTCGCAGCCAACGGCACGCCAGTGCTGATCAACGGCCAACGCGCGCCCCTGGCGGGCAGGGTCTCAATGGACATGATCACTGTGGATATCACCGACCTGGACGACGTGAAGCTTGGTGACCAGGTCATACTGTGGGGGGAAGAATTGCCCGTGAGCGAAGTTGCGGCCCATGCCGGCACAATAGGCTACGAACTCACCACTCGAATGCCGGCGCGCACGCCCAGAGTCGTGACTGACTAACTGCCAGCGCTTTGCAGCCTTACCGCGGCGTGCTTAAATCAAGGCATGCCAAACATAAAATCCGTATTCAAATGCCTGCTCTGGGCGCTTTCGCTCCTCCTGTTCACCGTGGTAGTCGCTGGACTTTGGCTGCGCCAAGAATTCGCCAGGGTGCAGTCAGCAGGCGCGAACAGTGCCTACTGGCAGTCCGTGCCCGTGGTGGCAGCAGGTAAAGATGTAAACATCGACAAAGAGTGCTTGCAGCAGTACCCGCAAAAACGCGCGTTCTTTGGCGCCCTGCACGTCCACACCGCCGCCTCCTACGACGCTACCGCGTTTGGGACCATGACCACCGTTGACGATGCCTATCGTTTTGCCCGCGGTGAAACTCTGCCCCTACGATTGCGCACAGACCCCGAGGGCTTCGATGCGCCCTTAATTAGCATTAATGCTCCGCTGGATTTTATGGCAGTGACCGATCACGCCGAATCCCTTGGCGAAGTCCAGCTCTGTTACGCCCCCGCTAGCCAGGCTTACGGAGCATTGGTTTGTCGCCTGTATCGAGGAGACCTGCAGTTGCCGGCAGGCGACGATATGCAGGCGATCTTGCGACTGGCCTCGCTGGCCATTTTTGGTAAAGACCGTTCGCAAAAAGTTTGCGGTAAAGACGGCACCCTTTGTCTACAGCAGGCCGCTCAGGTGTGGCTGGAAAATCAGCGCAGCACTGAGCAGTGGCAGGATCACAGCAGCCGTTGCAACTTCAGCACGCTGCACGCCTACGAATACACCCTCGCCGAAGACTCCTCCAACCTGCATCGCAATGTTATTTTCCGGTCCTCCCGGGTACCCCAGGCGGTCATCAGCGCCAAGGATGCACCGGAGCCAGAACAACTATGGGGCTGGCTAAACCGCACTTGTATTGAGGGCGATACTGACTGTGATGTGCTCGCTATCCCTCACAATAGCAACTGGAGCAGTGGTCGTATGTGGTACCCATACAGCAACAGGGACCTGCCTACAAAGACTCGCGTAGAGCATGCCCAACTGCGTGCAAGACTGGAACCACTGGCGGAAATACTGCAAACCAAGGGCGACTCGGAATGTCGCAATGGTATCGCCAGCGTTATGGGTGCGGCAGACGAGTTCTGTGACTTCGAAAAGCTGCGCTCTCCGGCAGAGTCCATTGAAGATTGTGATGAAACCATCGGCAGTGGCGGCATGATGCTGCGCGGATGCACCTCCCGTTACAATTTTGTCCGCTACGCACTGGCTGCCGGACTTAAAGAGAGAGCCGCACTGGGAGTCAACCCTTTCAAGCTGGGGATTGTCGCCGCCACCGACACTCACAACGGCATAGCAGCAGCGGACAGCGAGGAATTCTACCAAGGGTCTCACGGCATAGACCGCAATGTACTCAGTCGCCTGGAGGGTCATACCGAAGTGCCTGGCGACATCGGTGCCGGCTCACCGGTGCGTTATAATCCAGGCGGCCTTGCAGGCATTTATGCACAGCAAAACTCTCGAGAAGCTCTGTTTGATTCAATGCGAAACAGAGAGACTTTCGGCACCAGTGGTCCCAAAATTACGCCCAGATTTTTTGCCGGCTGGGGTATGGATGAGCTGGATTGTGATGATCCGGCGCTGCTCCAAAAGGCCTACCAGCAAGGCGTACCTATGGGCTCGACCCTGACTGGTGAACCGCAAACAGCAGGGCCGGTATTTCTGGTTACTGCAAACAGGGACGGTCGAGATAGTGCCAACCCGCTACAGCGCATCCAGATCATTAAATCCTGGGTGGACGCCGACGGGAAAACCCACCAGGCAATTTACAATGTAGCCGGTGATCCAAAAAACGGAGCGAGTGTAGACTCCGATAGCTGCGTCACTCGTGGCTCCGGATTCAATCAGCTTTGCGCTACCTGGCGTGACCCCGGGTTCGATCCGGATACGGCTGCGGCTTACTATAGTCGGACATTGGAGAATCCCAGCTGTCGCTGGAGCCAATGGGATTGCAACCGTCTGCCGCCTGAAGAGCGACCTGCAAGTTGCAATAACCCGGATATTCCCTGGAAGATTCAGGAAAGAGCCTGGACGTCTCCCATCTGGTACTACCCGAAATGATTTGCAAGCCATGCACCAGCACCGGGAATCCATTACCATAAGCCTTCATCGAAAAGACAGGGACAACAAACACCTTGGCTGCAGCACCGCAAGATCCCCTCCCCGATGGCAGCCTGCTGGCGGCTATAGACCTGGGCAGTAATTCATTTCACCTGATCATCGCCAAGATAGAGCACGGCGAGATGCGACCGGTTGAGGCCCTGGCTGAAAAGGTTCAACTGGGAGCGGGCCTGGAAAACGGACGCCTGTCTCCCAATGCCATTGAACGCGGCCTGGAATGTTTGTCCCGGTTTGCCCAACTGCTGGAAAGTGTCGAGCCAAAGCGTATTCGCGTAGTCGGTACTAATGCACTGCGTCAGGCAAAAAACCGTCTGGACTTCACCCTGCCTGCCCGTGACATTCTGGGCACCCGGGTAGACGTGATCTATGGCCGGGAAGAAGCGCGACTGGTGTACCTTGGCGTTGCTCACAGCCTGGCAGATGACGCTCAGTCTCGACTCGTCATTGATATTGGCGGCGGCAGTACTGAGTTCATTATCGGAGAACGCTTTGAGCCCCAGCAACTGGAAAGTCTGCAAATGGGTTGCGTCTCTTTTACTCGCGATTGCTTCCTGGGTGGGGAGATCACCGCCACCAATTATCAACGGGCATACAATCATGCTCGCGTAGAGACATCGCATATCCGTCATCGCTACAGTGCCAGTCACTGGGCGGAGTGCGTAGGTTCGTCGGGAACACTGAATGCAATAGCAAGTATTCTTCTGCAAAATGGCTGGAGTGACGGCAACATCACCCGCAAGGCGCTGAGTAAGCTCGAGCATAAAATCCTGACGTTTAATCACTTCGACGAAATAGAACTGGATGGCTTGTCTGAAAACCGGCGTAGTGTCATTACCGCTGGCACTGCCATCACCAGCGCGCTGTTCGATATTCTCGGTATCGATCAAATGCGCACGTCAAAAGGCGCTCTGCGTGAGGGAGTAATCTACGACTTGATGGGGCGTTTAAGCCACGAAGACGTGCGCGAACGGACCATTAATGCACTAATGCAACGCTACGCCGCCGATGAAAACACAGCTGAAATTGTAGAGCGCCGCTGTCGTACACTATTCTCTGCCACCCGCGGAAGCTGGAAACTGGGCAACGAAGACTGGGAACTACTGCACTGGGCGGCCCACACCCACGAAATTGGCATGGCCATTTCACACAAGCATTTCAATCGTCATACTGCTTACTTGCTGCGCAATGCAGATTTACCGGGCTTTTCTCAAGAAGAACAGGAGCAATTGGCGATTCTAACCCAGGGTCAACGCGGAAAAATCTCGGCGGAACTGCTAGAGGACCAACCCAAGAGCCTGCAACGTCGTTTGGGCTATTTACTCACCATTATGCGCCTGTCGGTACATTTCAAGTACGTGGAAACACTGGAACAGCTCCCTGAATTCGCAGTTCAGGTGGATGATTCATCCTTGGCACTGGGATTCCCGGAGACCTGGCTGGAAGATCATCCATTAACCTTGAGCGAGCTGGAGCAGGAGCAATCTCATCTTGCCAAGTTGGGTCTGGAGCTCAATTTTTCCTGACAGCAACGCTCAACCCGAGTTGGCGATCTCCGCCAAATAATCGAGCAGTATTGCATTCACCTTTTCAGAAGCCTCCAACTGCACCATGTGCCCGGCGTCGGACACCATGCGCACCTGGCGCAAGTCGGGAAAAATCGCTCGCATCAGACCAATGGGGTCCTCCCCGTGAAAACCCTCCAAATCAACATCGTTTTCGCTGCCGAGAAAGTAAGCCGGCACTGCGCTGCGAACACCCTCAAAAGGCTTTCGCTGCTGCCATTTCATGTCCATAGAGCGGTACCAGTTCAGACCTCCTGTAAAGCCACTGCGGGTGTACTCTTCAACAAAATAATCCAGCTCTTGCTCGGACAGCCAGGACCAGGGCAAGGGCGGAGGCTCTTCCATGGCATCGATATAAGCAGTCTCAGGAGGATATTTAAAACAGTCAAAATAGTTCGCTGAGCCGCTGAGCGTATAGAACACCTTGTGTAAAAAACGCCGCGGTTGCGCCGCAAGCTCTTCATCGGCGCGGGGAGGCTCGCGAAAATATTCAATGTGCAGGAAGTGTTGCTCGCCCATGCGACGATATTCAGTAAGTGGTGACTCTTGCGGATTATGTGGAGCCGCCGGATTTTCCAAACCAATAACGGCCATCACCCGCTCCGGGTGCCGTAACGCCAGGTCGTAGATCGCAAACGCACCAAAGTCCAGACCCGCGAAAACAGACTGTTCCAGCTGCAGATGATCGAGCAGCCCTATCAGGTCTCCAGTGATGTGATCAATGTCATAATAGCGAGGGTCTTGCGGGGCATCGGTCTGTCCCATGCCGCGCATGTCAGGCGCAATCACGCGATAGCCAGCAGCAGCCAGAGCCGTTATTTGCCGATGCCAGCTGAACCACAGGTGGGGAAATCCATGGCAAAGAATGACCGGCATCCCCTGACCCTGGTCCACATAGTGAACCCGGATGCCGTTAATCGATGCGTACTGGTGGTTCCAGTTCATTCGCGGCCTTGCAGGTCGCGATTACAGGTCGTAGCCGCGCTCGTCGTGCAATACAAGGTCCAAACCCTGGGTCTCTTCATCAGCATCTACGCGGAGCCCGACCATCAGGTCTACGACTTTAAGGATAACCCAGGTAGCAACCGCCGTATAAGTGAAGGTAGCAACAACACCGGTAGCCTGCACCATGAGCTGACCCCCAATACTGTCAATGCCGTCCGAGAAACCGTTCCCGCTGAAAACGCCCAGTTGGGTAGAACAAAAGACACCCGCCAACAGGGTGCCCAGAATACCGCCAACACCGTGCACAGGAAACACATCCAGGCTGTCATCTATCTTCAACTTGTTTTTGATCCAGTTGGTCGCGAAGTAACAGACCACGCCCGCCGTGAGGCCGATGACGACCGCTGCGGCAGGGCCAACAGAACCAGAGGCTGGCGTGATTGTACCCAGACCGGCAACCATGCCGGTTACGATGCCCAACACAGAAGGTTTGCCATGGCGAATCCACTCCATTGCCATCCAGGCCAGTGCTCCGGCTGACGCCGATAGATGAGTTACCAGCATTGCCATAGCGGCACTGTTGTCTGCGGCGACCGCAGAACCGGCATTAAAACCAAACCATCCCACCCAGAGCATGCCTGCGCCTGCGACTGTCAGGGTCAGGTTATGTGGAGGCATTGCAACCTTACCAAACCCGCGACGGGGGCCCATCATCATGGCCGCAACCAGCGCCGCGACCGCTGCGGTAATGTGCACCACGGTACCGCCCGCGAAGTCCTGCAGGCCCATACTGCCGAGCCAGCCGCCGCCCCAGACCCAGTGACAGACCGGGGCATAAACGACAATTAACCAGATCGCACTGAACAAAAGCATGGCGGAAAAGCGCATGCGCTCCGCAAAGCCACCCACGATCAGCGCCGGTGTGATAATCGCGAAGGTCATCTGAAAAATAGCGAACAAGGTCGCAGGTATACCGCCATTTAAACTGTCCATGGTGATAGCGGCGAAAAAGACATTGCCAAAATCGCCAATAAACGCGCCCTGTTCCACGCCATCGGAACCAAATGCGATAGTGTAGCCAACTGCAAACCACAGCAGCGACATTAAGCAGGTCAGTGCGAAACACTGCATCAGTATCGACAGTACGTTCTTTACCCGCACCAAACCGCCGTAAAACAGTGAGAGACCGGGAATCGTCATAAACAGCACCAGAGCGGTAGCCGTGAGGACCCAGGCTGTGTCAGCCTGATTCAACTCCTGAGCACTGGCGCTGGCAGAAGCAGTCCCTACCAACATTAGAAGAGCCATTTGTTGTAGTGATTTCATCAGTTATTTCCCGTTAAAGTGCGTCTTCGCCGGTTTCACCGGTGCGAATGCGAATGCCCTGTTCCAAAGGCGCTACAAAAATCTTGCCATCACCAATCTTGCCGGTGGCAGCAGCTTTACAGACTGCGTCTATCGCTGCGTCCAGTTGGCCATCGCTCACCGCGATCTGGATTTTCACCTTAGGCTGGAATTCGACCAGGTATTCGGCGCCTCGGTAGAGTTCGGTATGCCCCTTCTGTCGACCGTAACCTTTAACCTCTTCCACAGTCATTCCAGCAATGCCAACCTGCTGCAGCGCTTCTCTCACATCATCCAGCTTGAACGGCTTGATAATGGCGGTCATCATTTTCATCAGACTCACCTCTCTCGATTATTTTCTGGCAGTGGGCCGAAAGACCCGGTTTTTGTTACACCTTTGGCGCTGACCAAAGGTAAGAGACGAATCCTGCCACAACACAGGGCAAATTTTAAGCGGTGCGAGGCGGCAATCGTCTCAAATGTGCCCACAGCAGCGATAAATGTGGCCGAGTCATCCAAATCAGACCACCCTTTAGCCGCAGCGGCTTGGCAGCGTGCATCTGGCACGGCATCGTGGTATCACTAGCGCCTCGAATTTCGCCCGTTGGACCCAATCGATATGAATTACCACCGCCTCATTCTGATCTGCATCCTGCTCTTGAGCGCCACTGCCCAGGCTCAAGTACCGACCGAGTCCTCCCTAGAACAGGCAGTAGCGGCTGCAACTGACGACCTACCCCATCACGTCATCCTGATTATCGGCGATGGCATGGACGAGCAACAGGTGACAATTGCTCGCAACTATCTCAAAGGCGCCAATGGCCGACTTGTCATGGATCGACTGCCTCTGCGCGCGGCGTCCCAGATACTCACCACCGAAGACAAGTTAAATGGCAGGCCCGTTTACGTTGCTGATTCAGCCAACACGGCGACCAGCATGGCCACCGGTGTAGTCACCAGCCGTGGTCGACTGTCGACCACAGCAGGCGGTGACAAAGACATACCCACTATCGCCGAACTGGCTAAAGCGGCCGGCTTTAAAACTGGCATCGTCAGCACCTCCAGCGTAACCGACGCCACTCCGGCTGCCTTCGCCACCCACATCAGTTACCGCCTGTGCGAAAACCCCGACATTGTGGAGCAAGTTGAATACAAGGGGATAGATCTGGGGGGCTGCCCTCAGGACGCCAGGAAGAATGGCGGCTTAGGCGCGGTTTCCGAGCAGCTTGCCAATTCGAACATGGACGTCATTCTGGGCGGTGGTAGCAAGCATTTCGCGGTGAATGCCGAGGGACAGGACATTAGCGTATTGGCCCTGGCCCAGAGCAATGGCTTCCAGACGGTAGATAGCGCTTCTGCCCTCGAGGCAAGCAAACCCGGCCAACCCTTACTAGGGCTGTTTGCCGAGAGCACCTTGCCGGTGCGTCTGCGGGGAGAAGATGGACGTCAGGCAGAAATGCCTGAGCCTAGCCTGCTCAACAGAGTGCACGAATACCTTGGGGATGCAGAGTTACCAGAGGTCATGATTTGCGAGCCCAATCCGGATTTCGCAGAGATGCCCACACTCAAACAAATGACCGATGCAGCCTTAGCGCATTTGTCCGCGAATAACGACAAGGGATTCTTTCTGATGATAGAGTCCGCCTCCATCGACAAACAGTCCCACGAGCGCAAGCCCTGTGGCTCCATTGGTGAAGTTGAACAATTGGAAGAAGCGTTGCAAAGCGCGCTGGCTTTCTCCAGGACACATCCCAAGACCCTCATTCTGGTCACCGCCGACCACTCCCAGGCGGCGCAACTCATTCCCTATGAGAGCCTGTTTTCCGCCTATCCAATCCCTGTTTATACACCCGGCTATCTGGCACAAATCGAAACGCCTGAAGGCAGCGTGATGTCAGTCAACTATGCGACGACCAATTTTATGATGGAGGAGCATACCGGGGCCGCTGTTCCCCTTTACGCTAATTCACAGGGTCAGGGCAAAATACCGGCCTTTGTGCAGCAGCCAGAGATATTCAAAATCATGATGGACTATTTGGGACTTTAAAAAGCGGCGTGCTGGGTGCACTACCTACAAGTTCACCCAGCTATTAAGAGCACGCAGGCGAAACCGGGTACCCCGATAGTTCAGCACCGTGGAATCAGGCAATATTTCCTCAACCTTAAGGCCAGAGGCGGGACTGCCTCCCACCTTAAGTTCTTTGCCATTAAGCACGACCCGCGACTGGCCCGGGCGGCCAGAATAGTCGTGCCGCTCGTAAAAAATGCTGGGAATGCGGTCTTTGGTTTGCTGCGACAGGCCATTTACAAAGGGCGCTGAGTGTTCCTCCAACCTGGCATTTTCCAACTCATTCTCTGCGCTTTTCAGCAAGCGCTCGATATCAACACCCTCCTCTACGACTGCCGAGGATCCGGAACCGTCTGCGGTTTTTTCGAGCACTGGCGCCTCTGGCTTGGTAATTTTGACGACAGCAGAGGATTGCGTCACCTGAGAATTACTGTCTTGGACAGGCCTTTCTGATGCATACAAAGCGCTAACGGCTGTGTTTGCTGCGACCCCGCGTTTGGCCGGAGTCGCCTCGCTCGCAGCTATAGGCGACAGTTTCTCAACAGTGGCCAATTCGTCAGCACCGGGCGCTAATCCCTGCTCGGACTCGGCCTTTGATGTTGCCACGACTTTAGCTTGCGCTTTTTCTAGCTGCGGCGCGGCCTGCTGGACAACTGCGAGCGTATTGGCATTCTGCCCCCTGTCCCACAGCAGCCAGGCGATGACTGCCACTGCAGCAACAAGTGCGAGTACAACGGCCAGCAGCCAGAAGTTTTTCGCAGGCGTCTCGGCAACATAAGCATGGCGTGTGCCCAGGGTAGGCACATCATCCGTGTCATCATTGGAGCGATTAAGAGCATCTAGAATCAGGGACATGGCAGGCTGCTTGTCATTGTGTTTCATCCATCGGCTGCAAGATTGCGCGCGCTGCAACCGCATTGGTATCAATACCTAATGCGTCGTTTAGCTTGAGCAATGTCTGCACGCCAATCACCCCGTCTGCTTCCAGCCCCTGCGCTCCCTGAAACAGCATGACGCGTTGTTTCAATGCCTCATTAAAGCGATTAGCCGTTAACGCCTGGGCCTGCCCATCCAGGCGAGCAAATAATTGGGCGACTTCACCGACAGCGGGACTGCTGTCGCCTTCAGCCAATAAGCGTTCAAACCCTTTAGGTCGATGCCAGAGAAAACGGTACCCGCCATTCCAAAGGGGGCCGATTTCCGCGAGTTTCACAAATTCAATACCGCTGGAGTTCGCCACCCAGGCAGATCGTCCCTCGATGCCCAGCAACACCAGCGCGGCGGAAAACTTCTCTGCAGTTATCAAGTCCAGTAGCAGCGGTCGTTGCAGCTCCGAAATTTCATCCCAGGTATCGGCATTAGCCTCTATGCAGGCAATGGCTTCCATGTCTTGGCCACAGATGTCAGCAGGCGCGGGAGAATCGCTGGCCAGGGACCAAATAATCGCTTGTGCATCTTCCGGAGGCAGCAGCCATTTGAACCCGGTATCGTCCGCAACAGGTAGCGCGTCGACTTTCTCACCGTCCGGGGTCAAAGTCGGCGCCGCCAGGGTCGTCAAATCAATGGCTGCTTGATTCTCTTTGAGCACAACCCTCTCGACTTCCGGCACGCTTATCTCCTGCGCGACACGGGGCTCGGGCGCATTAACCTGGTTGATGCCCCACCATGCAGCCACCGCCCCCAGCAACACCAATGCGGCGAGCGCCAAGGGCCACAGAGCAGCCTTTTTAGCGCCCTCCTCTCCTAACACTTCTTTGGCCGCCAAGCGCAACGTGGCAAGGTCGGCTCGGCTTTTGTTGCGTCCGTAGGCACCCAACATAACCCGATCACACAGCACATTGATCAGGCGAGGAATACCCCGCGTGCGCTTATAGATTCCCCTGACCACGGCCGGCGGGAAGATCACTCTGTCGGCGGACATCCCCGCGACTTGCAAGCGGTGATGGATATAGGAACCGGTTTCCGAAAAATTCAGGGGCTCAAGATTGTACCTGGCAGTAATGCGCTGATTCAGCTGACGCAATTCGGGCCTGGCCAACAACTGGGCCAGCTCGGGTTGGCCAATCAAGATGATCTGCAACAATTTTTCGCTGTTGGTTTCCAGGTTGGTCAACAAGCGAATCTGCTCAAGTACCTCAAAATCCAGGTGCTGAGCTTCGTCGATCATCAGCACCGTCTTGCGACTCCGAGCGTGATTTTCCAGTAAGAAGGAGTGCAAAGCATCAGTCAGCGTTTTCAAACTGTGCTTGTCTGGATCGTAGCGAATACCCAGTTCATCACAAGCAGTGGCTAACAATTCGATGGCATTGAGCGCCGGATTTAAAATAATGGCGATGTCTGTATCGTGGGGTAGCTGTTCCAATAAACAGCGGTTAATGGTGGTTTTGCCAGTACCTACCTCGCCGGTGAGCAAAATAAAACCGCCGCCAGCGCCCACCCCGTAAAGCAGGTGCGCGAGAGCGTCCCGGTGCCTTGCGCTCATAAACAGGTAGCGCGGGTTAACGGCAATCGAGAAGGGAGCTTCGTTGAGACCAAAGTACTGGTGGTACATGGTTAACATTATGCACCAAGGCTCTCGCAGACGCGAAGCGTTTACTGGTGAATACCAGCGTAGACCTCGCCTGCCGCTGCTGGGATAATGAATCTTCAGTTTATCCCGGTACAAAACAATGCGCTCTGCACAAATAGCACTCACTTTCCTGTGCTTGTCGCTGATTTCCCCCTCCCCTGCGTTAACCCAGGAAGAAGGCGTGGGCCTGGTGCTGGCAGGCGGCGGCGCTCGAGGTATTGCCCACGTGGGAGCGATTACCGCGCTCGAAGAAATGCAAGTCCCAGTCAGCGCCATTGCTGGCACCAGTATGGGCGCCCTGGTGGGAGGACTCTACGCCATAGGCCTCAATTCTGAGGAACTGCGTGAAGTGGTCGAAAACATGGCTTGGGACGAGGCCTTCGAAGACTCACTTGAGCGTGACAGCCTACCTCAGCGTCGCAAGAGCGATGATTACGACTACCCATCCTCTGTGTCCCTGGCAGTCAATAATGGCACCCTGTCGATACCCTTGGGCTTTGTTCAGGGCCAGCAGGTCAGGCAAATCATTAAGCAATTGACCATTGATGCAGACCACATCAATGATTTCAGTGCTCTGCCAACGCCGTTTCGCGCGGTCGCCACCGATATCGAAACCGGTAATGCTTATATTTTCAGCGAGGGCGACATCGTTACTGCCATGCGCGCCAGCATGTCACTTCCCGGTCTTCTGGCGCCAGTTGAACACGATGGTCGCCTGTTGGTAGACGGCGGACTGGCAATGAACATTCCGGTCAGTGTTGGCCGATCTATGGGCACTGAACGTCTTATCGTTATCGACATTGGCACACCGCTGCGTGAGCGCGAGAACATCAACAACCTGCTGGACGTTGCGGACCAGATGCTGAACTTCCTTACCCGCAAAAACTCACTTGAACAACTGGAACAGCTAACCGAGAAAGATATTTTAATTAACCCTGATTTACAGGGCATTGGCATGCTCGACTTTGAAGATACCCAGGAAATTTACCGCCGGGGTTATGAGGCCACTATGGCCCTTGCTGAGGAGTTGCAAGTACTCGCGCTCAATGATGGCGACTGGGCGACTTACCTGGCCAGCCGAGAACTGGTTTCACCTGAAAACCCGGTGATCGACCATATCGCAATATTCGATAACAGCGCGCTACGCGATGACATCATTAGAGTTCGGTTGTCTCAACAGGTGGGCAAACCCCTTGACAGGGAGCAGTTGAGCACCGATATGGCAGAAATCTATGCCCTGGACCAATGGGAGATAATTGATTACGACGTGGTCGAGGAAGAGCGAGGCACCGTCTTGCAGATTCGTGCCTCGGCTAAAACCTGGGGTGGCGATGACCTTAAATTTGGGCTGAATTTTGTCACCGATCTCGATGGCGGTAGCGATATCAACCTGGGCGTAAGTTACCTTTGGAAAGGCCTGACAGATTTGGGCGGAGAGCTCTACGCGCGCACTCAACTTGGCGACACCATAATGTTCAGCGCTGAGTTCTATCAACCACTGGACCTGCGCTCAAAATTCTTTGTCGTGCCCTATGTCGGTTACCGTGATTACGACGTAACAACACTGGGGCCGGAATATGACGTCACAGATCCCACAGGCATCTGGCGAGTGCGTCGGCTGAGCACACAATTTGACACCGGCTGGAACGCATTCAAAAACACCCAGCTGCGTCTGGGCGTATTCCGCAATAAAGGCGAGTATCGCTCTGACGCAGAATTTGGTGGAGCACTGCCGGAAGCACGTTTTGACGAAGGCGGAGCCATGTTCAGCGCTCGCTACGACACACTGGACAACGCGTTCTTCCCCACTAGCGGTGCGTTCTTCTATGGTGAATATCAACTGCTAAGAAGCGCCATGGGCGCTGATGAAGATTACGAACGCTGGCAAGCAATCGCCCAGGGGGCGTTCAGTTTTGGCGATGATGATCGCAATACGGTTATTGTCACAGGTAGAACAGGACAATCAGTCAACGCCAGCAATGCACCGCAAAACTATTTCCAACTGGGTGGCCTGTTTAACCTTTCCGGGGTGAGCCAAAACTATCTCTCTGCCCGACAGATGGCATTCGCTATGGTTCAGTATCAGCATCGCCTCTCTGATACTTCAGTACTCCCGTTCGACATGCCCGCCTATGTAGGCGCCTCGCTGGAGGGCGGTGAACTCTGGTCCGACCGCTCGGACGTTAATAGTGGAGACTTTATCAATGCGGGTAGTGTCTATCTTGCAGTGGACTCGCCGATAGGTGCGATCTACCTCGCCTACGGGCGTACAGAAGACTCGCAGGATGCGCTTTACCTTGCGCTAGGCTGGCCGTTCCTGAACAACCAGTTACGCATTGGCAGATAGGGTGCTCTGAGCCGCTCTGTATTAACAAACAACTCGGAAACTGATTATGCCTCTAGCTTCGCCACCGCCCCAAAATCCACATTGCAGCCGACCTGACCTGGTTCGAATAACATTTCTTGCCTCGCTTTTATTCCTTGCAGGCTGTGTCACATCGGTGGTGAGTCCTGAACAGGAGATCAAGGCCGGTAGCGCAATGTCACAACAGGTTGCCAATCAGATAGGCGTCTACATGGATCCCGAATTGGAACAGTACCTGGACGCTGTTGGCCAGCGCTTGGTAGGAGCTCTGGGGGAGTCTCCCTATGCGTTCCAGTTCGTCATCGTTGACCAGTTTGAACCCAATGCCTTCGCTACCCCCGGAGGATTTATCTACGTCTCCCGAGGCTTGTTAGCACAAATGAACGACGAGGCAGAGCTTGCCGGAGTGCTTGCGCATGAAATCAGCCACGTCACCCAACGTCATCATGTACGTCAGGCTGGCCGCAGTATTGGCGCTAGCTTGTTTACGCTGCCCGGTCGTGCAGTAGGCATTGTCAGCAAGGACCTGGGCGATATGATCAATAGCCCGATCGAACATGCTGGGCAGGTTTACCTCTCATCGTATTCAAGGGGACAAGAGAGCGAGGCAGACGCCTACGGAATGCGCCTGGCCAACGCCGCAGGGTACGATGCTCTCGCCCTTGCAGACGCGCTGGATGGCATTGAAAGCAGTCTGTATTTACTAACCGGTGAGCATCACGAAGCCAATTACCTGGACACACACCCCACTACCCCAAAGCGGGTGGCTGACATCAACAAGCTGGCTGGTGGGTTAACCCTTGACCCTATGCCACCGCTGGCAGATCGGGCTCAGCTTTATCAAAAGCTGAATGGGCTTTGGTGGGGACCGCAAAATCCGCAGCAGGGAATATTCCAGGATAACCTCTTCCTCAGCGCTGACCTGGGACTGAGCGTTACCTTTCCTAAAGACTGGGAAAAAAATAATACCCCACGCGTTGTCGCTGCCATGGAGCCAGAAGGTAAAGCGTACCTGGCGCTGGGCAGTAATAGTGGCGAATTCAGTCCGGAAGGTTACGCAGCAGCACTGATTACCAAAATGCGCGATGGCACCGGTCTGCAACCGGATGTCAATCGCAGTTTTCAGATCGGTAACTGGCCAGCGCACCTGGTTCGCTACGACGACGCCAGCGAGGCCGAGACCGTAAGCCTTTATTACGTATTCCTGAACACCGGGAAAAACAGTTTCACCTTCGTCGCCATGGGTTATGAACACCTCAGGGAAGCTCTGCGCAGCTCAGTGATGAGCATCGCCAAGCTAACGCCGTCGCAAGAAAAAAGTATCCGTAGCTTGCGCTTGCGCATTGCCGACATTGCACCCGGTGAATCCCTGGCAGACTGGGCCCAGCGCGTAAACAGTGACTGGTCAGCCGAGTTCATTGCCTCCATGAATGGGATTGACGACACAACAGTCAGGGGCAGCAATGGAGAGTCGCTGAAGTATGCTCGTGAAGAGCGTTACGTGGCACCCTAATGGCATTGGACCAGACTCGCCACGCCATCTATCTTTCGCTGATGATGGTCATTATCGCCAGCACCGCAGCAGTGGCGACAAAGTTTGCCTCTGCCAGGGTGAGCATTGAGGCCATAGTGACCGTTCAATACATGGTGTGCCTGCTACTGTGTCTGCCCCTGACATTGCGCGGTGGGCTTGCCCATATAAAGAGCTCGCGAATCGGATTGCATTTTTTTCGCGGGGCGGTGGGCGTACTCGGCTTTTATCTCTTCTACAGTGCGCTGGAACATATTCCCATGGTCGATGCGATGCTGCTGCGGCAGAGCGCACCCCTCACTGTCCCGCTGGTCATCTGGGCCTGGAACAGAGAACGCATAGCGGGCATCGACTGGCTACCCCTGGCCATTGGTTTTGCCGGCGTTTTGGTCATACTCAGGCCCAGCCCGGATGGGCTCAGCTGGTGGCATGCCGGTGGGTTTCTCTCAGCACTCTGCCTGTCCGTGTCTATGGTCGCCACCCACAAACTGGCGACTACAGAACCCTCGTCTCGAATACTGCTTTATTATTTTGTGCTGTCCCTGGCCTGCGTGGGGCCATTCAGTCTCAACGACTTCGCCGGACTGCGCTGGCAAGAGTGGGCCGCTATGGTCTACGTGGGCATTGCCATTTACTTCACTCTGCTTCTCTACACTCGGGCATACGCCATGGCACCCGCTCATGCCATTGCTCCGGTTAACTACTTCGCCGTCGTTATGGCCGCTTTCTGGGGTTGGTTAATCTGGGGACAGGTTCCTGACGGATGGTCGCTGGTAGGCAGTGCTCTGGTCATATTAGGAGGCCTAATAACCATTTATCTGGCCAAAAGCGCGTTCAGCCGCTCCGCCGCTAGCATCTAATACGTTTAACATGTTGTTTTTTATAGCTATTAGGCAAAATATCTAGGTTTCTACCTGTTTCGAGAGATCATCAAAAAGTCGAGTTATTTCAGACAACACACTTCCAATCAGGTATTTTTCGTTCTACATCACGGTTTTTACTAGGGGGCGAGCGCTATGCTCCAAACGGTAAAGGTCCCAACATCGGACCTTTCGAAAGGCATGTTCGTCAGTGGCCTCGACAGGGACTGGCTGGGCACGCCATTTCTCACCCAGGGCTTTTTGCTGGAAAGCGACGAGGATATTACCCGTGTTCGCGACTACTGCGAGCATGTTTGGATTGATATTCATAAGTGTGTCTACGTCAGCCCCACTTTGGCACGTCACGCCAAGGGAGAAAGACCGCGTATTCCCATACCTGAAATCTTCAAAGACCGAGAGTTAAGCGACTACGCCGAAGAAACCGCATGGAAAGACGAGCACCCAAGAGCGAGCAAAGCTCTCGACAATTTGCTTAACGATATTACCGACATTTTTGATCAAGCAGCAGATAGCGGCAAGCTGGATGCCGTTAAGCTTAGAACTTCTGCCGACCCCATCGTTGGCAGCATCGCCCGCAACCCGGATGCCTGCCTCTGGCTTGGCCGACTAAAAAAACACGACGAATACAGTTACCAGCACTCGCTCAGCGTGGCTATTTGGGCGGTCGCATTAGGTAGACAGATAGGCTTGCACAAAAGAGACCTGCGCTCCCTGGCTATTGGCGCCATGCTGATGGATGTGGGCAAGCTACTGGTAGACCCTGAACTGCTCAGGGCCGACCGCGATTTAACCGAAGAAGAAACCAAGGAAATGCGCCACCACGTCGCCCACGGCGTCCACCTGGTAAAGAAGAGCGGCATCATCAACCAGGATGTGCTCGACATGGTGGGTTTCCATCACGAGCGCTATGACGGCAGTGGCTACCCGCGAGGTTTAAGGGGCGACGAAATTCCCACTTTCGCGCGCATCGCCGCCATCGTAGATACCTATGACGCAATTACCTCAGACCGCTCCTACGCCGAAGCAAAAGCACCCGCAGAGGCGGTGAAGGTTCTCTATGAGGCCCGAGACAAACAGTTCCAGGCGGAGTTGGTGGAAGCATTTATCCAGGCCGTTGGTATATACCCGGCCGGCACTATTGTAGAGCTCACCTCGGGCGAGATTGGCATTGTTGTCGCTGAAAGCCGCACCCGACGCCTACTTCCCAAGGTAATCCTGGTGCTGAATCGCAAAAAAGAAGAGTACCCCCGCCCCAAGCTGGTAGACCTGCAAGACACGCAGGGGCGCTATCAGGACAAGCCAATCTCAATATCCAGGAGTCTCGAGCCCGGCGCCTATGACATAGATATCGGCCGCTACAAGTTCTAGAGCGGAGCTTTCATGCTCGCAGCCTGGTCCAGATATTGGGTTCGTCAGCAGAATAGTGACAGGACTATTATCAGCCGTATATTCGTAATACCCTGAACCAAACGTGAGCAGGGGCTAAGGTGCATGATCCTGGGGCAATTTCGCAAGAAGATAAACAGCCATTTCAATGCCACCCCCATTCCTCGGGACCTGGATGAAATTACCAGCATTGACCGGGCCAACGAAGTCATACCCGCTGAAGCTGGTTTAAGCCAGGCCGCCGTTAACGCTATCTGGGCAGACACCCTGAGCCTCTATCGCACCGGCATGTATCCCATGCTCAGCATCTGCCTGCGACGCCATGGAAAAATCGTACTGAACCGCAGTATCGGTTACCAAAGCGGCGATGCAGACAGTGAAGACGCCATCATCGGCGACTTGAATACACCCATTTGCCTGTTCTCCGCGTCTAAGGGCGTGAGTGCAATGTTGGTCCACTTGTTGGCAGAGCAAGGAAAAATTCACCTTCTGGACCCGGTGAGCTACTACATTCCGGAGTTTTCACAAAACGGCAAAGGCTTCATCACCATTTATCAGTTGCTGGCCCATCGCGCCGGCGTGCCTGGTTTAGGTGAGAATGGCGATGCCGCACTGCTATTTGACCGCGAGGCAGCGCTGGCGGCAATCTGCGCAGCAGACCCCATTGACAACCTTGGCAGAACATCCGCTTACCATGCAATTACCGGTGGATTTATCCTCGATGAGCTCATCCGCCGAACCACCGGCATGACTGCACAACAGTATTTGAGCAAGCACATCAGCAGGCCAATGGGCATGCGCTACTTCCGTTACGGCCTCACAAAGAAAGACATGAAAAAAGCCGCGGTCAATCGCTTTACGGGCTTGCCTGTGGGCCCGCTGGGGCCCCGCATCAAAGACGCTTTGGGACTGGACTACAGCGAGGTAATCCCTCTCACCAATACCCAGGAATTCAAGGGCGCAGTGCTACCGTCCGGCAATATGTATGCTACCGCCGAAGAAGCCAGCCGATTTTTTCAAATGCTGCTCGATTATGGTGAGTACAAGGGAAAACAGATCTTACAACCGCTCACAATTCACCGCGCAATACAGGAATCTGGTAAGGCTCAGATGGACGCATCACTAGGCCTGCCTATGCGCTACAGCCCAGGCTTTATGTTGGGGGGCAACCCGGCGGGTATTTACGGCAGGAACAGCCACTACGCCTACGGACATGTGGGGCTGTCCAACGTTTTTGTCTGGGCCGACCCGCAGCGGGATATTTCCGTGGCGATTCTCAATAGCGGTAAACCGGTGCTAGGCAAACACCTGGCTGCCCTTCCCCGCCTGTTGTTCAGCATCCCAAAAAACTGTCCCACCGTGAGAGACATGCACGAAGAATCACTGGAGTTTCTCGCCAGCTAACGGCGCGCTGCGCCTAATGGCCAGCGCTGCCAGTGACCGTTGCCAACAGGGTTAAAGCTTCATCGCACCAGGATAAAAACTGTTCTCCCTGATGAATACCCGATGCCAGCGCCAGATACACTCCCTTGTGACGTACTGGCAAACTACCGGGGTCATCGTAGTGACGACGCCTGATTGCTTCATACAGGTACAATCGCTGCATCACTTCTTCACGGCGATGGGTGATTTCACCGATGACGTGCTCGACGTTGTCGTCGCTAAGGTTATAGAGCTTTAATAATAACTCGTCTTTGGTTGGCTGAACCTTGGTAGGCCCGAACACCCAGTCAGCCAGCGCCTCACGGCCGGCGAGTGTAAGCCCATAGACGTTCTTATTGGGCTTGCCCGATTGATTCACTTCTCTTTTGTTCAGCCAGCCTTTATCAGCAAGCTTGCGCAGCTCCTGATAGATTTGCTGATGGGTTGACTGCCAGAAGAAGCCCATGGATTTCTCGAAATCACGGGCCAGCTCGGAGCCGGAAAGGTCGGCATCCAACAGGGAGGTCATTATTGCCTGGGCGAGAGCCATGGCGAGATCCACTCGAAGTTCGTTATTATCATCATAGACCCTGTGGCTATTAGTGCAAAAAATTGCATCGATTAGCTCATTTTTCCTCGCCTGTCACAATCAGACCAGCGCCACCGCGCGTGCTCCCTCTACCAGCAATGCTGCCCAATTTTGACGACATCGAATTTGCTTGATAAATTGCCTCCGCGAGCTGCAGGAAACGCTAGCATCATAAGGCCCTCTAGTCGTCAGGCCTCCCGCATATGTTGGCGAGAATTAGCGCGCTAAAAGAAGGTCCAGGCATCCATGTTGCGAGCGCTCAATCAGCTATTCAGGTTTTTATTGATAATCATCTCCTTGGCCCTTGTGGGGGGCTGTGCCGGATCACAGCAGCGATTATCAAACGACGAAATCTTCGCCACTAGCAAGCCCGCCAATCAACACACCACGATCGCGCTGCTCGGCGGCACCGGCATGGTAGGTGGCCATATTCTCCAACAGGCACTGGCTCAGGGCTACGATTTACGCATCCTGTCCCGATCACCCGAGAAGCTGGCCTACCTGGGAGAACGGGTTACGATAGTCCAAGGCGATGCGCGCGATCCGCAGGTCATTGAAACCCTGTTGGAGGAAAGCGACGTGGTGATCAGTGCCATCGGCCCCGGTAGTAACAAAAAATCAGCCCCCGATCTGACGAGCACAGTTAGTCGGAACGTGCTCGCAGCGATGGCAAAACAGAACATTGAACGCTATATCGTGATTTCAGGCGCTGCAGTAACGATGCCGGGGGACCGGCGCAATGCCACTGGCTGGCTGATGCGCCAATTGGTCAAACTCCGCTTCGCCTCGTTACTCAAAGACCGACAGGCGGAATATGAATTGCTGTCAAAGAGTAGCGCCAAGTGGACCCTGGTACGCTGCCCGTTGATTGAATCCAGCAATGCTGAGAGCACCGCTAACGTGTCCCTGCTCAGCCCACAGAGCTTTCACCTGAGGGCGGGCGAACTTAGCCGTTTTGTAATCGACCAGATTTTTTCAGACACCTATGCTCGTCAGGGGCCTTTCGTTTACAGCAGGTAACTCATGTGGCAAAAAGCTGCTCATCAATATTTCGGAAGGCCTTAAACTCTAAGGCATTGCCCGATGGGTCACTGAAAAACAGGGTAGCTTGTTCCCCCGGTTGCCCTTTAAACCTGATGTAGGGCTCGATAATAAACTCACTGACCACCGCTCGAGCCGTCTCGGCAAACGCTTCCCACTGATCAAATTCCAGTACCACTCCACAGTGGGGGACCGGCACGCCATGACCGTCCACCTCGTTGGCGATGCTGGCAATGCTGCCTTGCGGGCCTATGCCGGCATTGAGGTGAGTGACAAATTGATGCCCAAACATATTGAAGTCTATCCACTGGTCACTGCTTCGCCCTTCTGAAAATCCCAGACCCGCGCCGTAAAAGTCACGTGCTTCATCGATGTCCCGCACCGCTACGGCGATGTGAAAGGGGGTTAACATTAGGCAGGATCCCTGGTGAAAAGTGCCTTGATGTCCCTGCCCACAAAATAAAGCACAGGCACCAACACAAGCGTCACAAAGGTTGCAAACAATACTCCGAAGGCCACTGACACCGCCATAGGTTTCACAAACTGAGCCTGAATTGCGGTTTCCAACTGTATCGGCACCAGGCCAATAAACGTCGTAATCGATGTCAACACCACGGGGCGAAATCGCCTTACGGCGCCATTTATCACTGCGTCTCGCCAGGCTTCGTTCCTATCGTTGAGACGATGGTTAATATGATCAACCAGTACGAGGCTGTCGTTCACCACAATACCGGTAAGACCAATCATGCCTATCGCCGACAAGACACTGACATCACTACCAACAATAAAGTGCCCCAGAACAGCGCCGGTTAACCCGAAAGGAATCACCGACATAATGATCAGGGGTTGACCATAACTGCGCAGCGGCACCGCTAACGCAGCATAAATCATCACCAGAATTGCGAGAAAACCGAATTTAAGCGAACTGGTAGATTCTGCCTGATCTTCCGCTTCCCCGCTCAAGCGCTTACTGACCTTGGTATAGCGAGCCAAAATGTCAGGCAAAACCTCGCTAGTGATACGCTGGTTAACTTCTCCAGGCTCCACCACGGCTTTGTCCAGATCTGCTTTTACGTTCACCACTCGCTGGCGATTAAAACGATTGATCACACTGACCCCAGTCTGCTCTTGAGCCGTGCCCACCACATCGAACGGCACCTTGCCGCGACCGGGCACCTCAATCCACAGCAGATGTAACGCATCAAGCGACTGGCGATGTTCTGCCGGTAAGCGCACATATACCCGAACTTCATGCCGGCCACGTTGGACACGTTGAATCTGAGCGCCAAAGAACGCCTGGCGTACCTGTCTTGCAAGCTCCACCTGTCCGAGACCCAATGCTTCACCCTCGGCACTCACCCTGATATCCAGTTCGGGCCCTCCGGCATCAAAGGTATCGCGTATGTCTGACAGGCCATCAAACCGAGTGAGTGCCACTTTTAACTCCGAAGCTGCACTGCGCAGTTCCCCAAGGTCATTTCCTGCCAGCTCGATATCCACGGGGGCACCACCAGGTCCGGAGTTGGCATCGACAATTAATGACTGAATACCACTGAGCTCGCCCAAAGCCTCTCGAAACCACTTGCCCAGCGTCACTGACGAAACGATACGACGCTCACTAGGCAGAAGATCCAGCCAGAGTTCGGATTCAGTGTCAGAGTTAGACAGCGTTAACATTTCAGCGATGACGCTCTCGTCGCTGCCAGTCTCCAGTCGATAGCGTTCGTCCATTTCACCAGCGGCTTGTTCGATGCGTAAGGCGTATTCATGTGTTTTCTGCCAGGGCGTCCCGTTGGGCATTTTAAGATCAACCCGAATGGAATCAGACGGCACGTTGGGGAAGAAAACAAAGCGCACAATACCGGCAGGTACCAGTGCCAAACAGACCATGAGGCCACCTACGAAAATCGCCACGCTGACATAGCGATAGTTCACGGCCCACTGCAGCAATGGCCGATAGACCTCTTCACTGAAGCGCACCAAGCCGCCTGCACAAGCCTGCTGTATGTTTCTCAGAAAACCAAGCGGCGATCGGCCGTCAGAAGGCTTTGGATCGATACGAATGTGACGCAAGTGCGCTGGCAAAATCAGCTTCGTCTCAATCAGAGAGAACATCAGGCTAAGCACCACCACCGGCACAATTACAGAAACCAAACGACCTATGCCCTCTGTTAAAAGGGCTGCCGGCGCGAAGGCAATCATGGTCGTCAGGGCGCCGAAAACGGTGGCAACCGTCACCCTGCGGGTACCCCGTACGATGCTATCAACCCCTTTACGTTCTTCCTCTAACTGGGCGTAGGCACTTTCCGCAGTCACAATGCCATCATCCACCAACATACCCAGCACTAAGATAAAGCCAAAGACCGAGAATATGTTGATTGTGAGACCGGTATTAAAGACATCAAGCACCATCAATGCCCCGAGGAAAGAGAACGGCACGCCAAGAATCACCCAGAATGCGAGCGAAGTATTCAGGAACAGGGCAAGAAAAATCATCACCAACACCGCGCCCTGGGCTGCGCTCTTGAGCATCAGGTTAATACGCCCTTTCAGAATCACGCTGCGATCTGCCCATGCCGTAATTTCAACACCCGGTGGTAATTCCGCTTTTTTCCCAGCAACAAGCGCTCGCAAGTTGTTGGTCATGGCAAGCACATCCTGATTGCCCACGCGATCAACGACCAGGGTTACGGAGCGTTTCCCATTAAGCCGGGTAAGCACCGGCTGTTCCTCAAAACCATCGCGAACAGTGGCTATATCACCCACACTCAGCACTGTGCCATCACTGCGTGTTACCAGTGTCAGGTCGGCAAATTCTTCGGCGGTATAAGCTTGCCCCACTGAGCGCAGAGTGATTGAGCCCTCATCGGTCCGCAGCTTGCCACCCGGCAGATCTCGGGAGCGCTGCTGCACCGCAGAGACCACATTATCGAAACTCAACCCGTACCGCCGCAGTGCCGTATCAGACACCTCGATAGATATTTCATAGTTCCGGGCGCCGCGCAGAGCCACCTGGGTAATCCCGGGTATGTTCAACACTTCATCGCGCAGGTTATCGGCCAAGTCCTTCAACTGATACTCGTCAAGATCGCCATAGACACTGACGTTCATGGTGCGAGTCCTATAGAGGACTTCATCGACAATAGGTTCTTCAGCATTGGCCGGGAAAGAAGCGATACCATCCACGCGCGTTTTAATCTGCACCAGGGCACGCGACATGAGCGTACCCGCCTCCATTTGCACAGTGACAGTGCCAGAACCTTCACGAGAGACCGAAGATATTTCTTTTACGCCGACTAGATCGAGCACTTCTTCTTCGATGATCCGAACGATTCCCGCCTCGACTTCCTCCGGTGAGCTACCGGGATATGGCACGGTAATGGTGACCCGCTCAGTGGGAAAGGACGGAAAAACCTCCTTGGTGAGGTTATTGATCGCAGCAAGGCCACCTATCATGACCACTAGCATCAACAGATTGGCCGCCACCGGGTTGTTGGCCATCCACGCGATGACCCCACGCTCCTGCCCCATTTCAGCCATCTATCTGAACCGCCATGCCATCGACCATCAGGTCCAGCCGACTGAGCACCACACGGTCTCCCGGCTGCAGTCCTTCACCAACGATCACAGTGTCGCCTTCCCGCCGAATCAGGGTGACATCCCGGCGAGCAAGCTTTTCGTCGGTAACAACGTAAACATAGTTTTGCTGGTGCAACGCAGAGCGAGGCAGTCGAACCGCATTGGGTATCGCGTTGCCTTCAAAGCCGGCCTCGACGAATAGCCCCATCGCAAGAATATGCGAGTGCAAGTCCCTGTCGTAAGGCAGGTCAACCTGGGCGACCAGGAAGAAGACCCGGGTTTGCTCATCGACCCGCCTTTCCAGGCGGGCGAGGCGCGCCTGCCAGCTATGTTGCACGTTACCAAAAGTCGCGGTCAGCGTAAGCTCTTGCCAATTGCCCTCGGCATCCTGACCGTACTTCACAAAAGGCACATCCGAAGCGAGCAGCGGCAGTCGCACCTCCGCTACCCCGGTACTCAACAACTTCATCAATGCAGAGCCCGCTTGCACGTATTGGCCAAGGTCTACCCGTTTGATATCCACCACCGCATTAAAGGGTGCCCTCACTTCTGTATTGGCAAGGTCTGTTCTGGCCTGCCGCAAACGATCCTTTGCTGCAACCACACCTGCTTCTGCCTCAGCAATCGCGGCCTTCTTGACCAACACCTTCACCTCAGCAAGCGAAAGCTCTGCGCTGGCCAACGATGCCTCAGCCTCGGAGCGCGCCACCTCATAATCAATGGGATCGATACGCAACAACAGTTGGCCCTCATCGATCTCCTCGCCCTGGAGAAACCCCGGATCAACCCAGATGACTCGTCCCGACACTTCAGACACCAGCTCGATGTTTCGCCGCGGCGTGACTATGCCGCGAGATTCCATCTCTACCGGCACAGGCCCTGGCTGCACCTCCCGAACCTCGACAACGGGCACCGTAATAGTGCTCTCTCGTTGCGGTAAGGGTGGCCTGCTATTTATCAGCGCATAAGCTATAAGAGCGGCTACCGCTAATACCAACAGAGGGACAACCAGGTTTTTAACCAGCCTCGACATAATTATTTTCGCCACACAGCCATTTGATGGAAACACTTACCCAATACATAGTTTACGCGAGAACCCAAAGATTGGGTGTGTCTGTCAGTAAAAGAAATGTGAAGTGGCACTGGCTATGACAGCTCACTCACTGAGAAAGTCTCGCCCACACTCCGGTGTGCCGCCATCGCCATCAGCAACTCTGCTGTCGCCAGAGCATCCAGCAGGGCATTGTGGCCGTGAACGTGCAGCAGATTATAGCGACTGCGGCAGTCCTGCGAGTGCAGTGCCCCGGGTTCTATGATCCGACCATGTCGCCTGAGCAACGCTTCTTCCTGCAATAAAGTGCCCACCACAGGCATCAATAACGGCGTCTTGCGCCAATCTGCCTTTTAGGATGGTTTGGGCTGTTGCCAGCATTGCTGCAACGCTGTTCTGGTCACCCGATGACTGTATGCGAGGCGAGGCGCTCGCAATTGCCACATTAAGCCATTCCCGCTCGGTAGGTTTGCCTGATTGCTGACTGAGCTTCATCGATAATAGTAAATGCGTCTCGCAACTGCTCTCTGGCCATCTTCGGCAGATCGCGAGGGTTCAGGAAATTCGAAACACTTTCGCCACGCATAACCTGCTCGCACTGATGACTGATTCGCAAGTGCTGGATGAAGTGCAGGGCATCGGCAAGGTTCCGACTATTGGTGATTGTCAGATGCTTCTCCGCCGCCAGTGCCTTGAGGCGCTCATCGGTGTTAACCGCAGAAATCTTGTGCGCCAGTGCGTGCAAACGAACAATTTCAGTCAGAGGCAGTACGCCTCGTTTTTTTAAATCTAACTCCTTGCGGTGCTCTCCGTCACGATCTACCACAAAGCGACGAAAAATACCCAGAGGCGGCCTGGCCTCCAGTGCATTAGCGCACAAAGCCGCCAGAAAAATCGAGTTTTGCGATGCTTGCTCAAGCATGGTCTCTTGCAAACGGTCTGCCAGAGAGCAATCGCCATAAATACAACGCACATCGAAGAATATACTCACCCGCATCACCGCGTCCTGCGTAGGTGAACGAGTCCATCGACGCACAGTATCCTGCCAGGTGGCCAGTGGCTGACACCATTCATCGGTCATTGCCATAATGCCACCGGGACAATGCACGTAACCGCATTCATTCAAAGCATCACAAACAAATCGTGCCAACTTCTCAAACCAGGGAAGTTGATCGGCAGTCACTGCGTCAGAAATCACCAACCCATTGTCCTGGTCAGCGCCTAGCAGTTGCTCTGACCTGGCCTGGGAACCAAAACCGGCCCAACACCACGGCACCGGAGCTGGGCCAAATTGTTCCTCTGCCAACTGAATCAAGCGAATGGTGATTGCATCGGATACAGCGGTTAAAATCTGGCTCACTTGCTGGGCCCGCATGCCGGAGTTAACCCACTGAATCATCAGCTTAGACATCCCGGAAACTAACTGTTTTATACTGTTTACATCGGCTTGCCGCGAAATATGCTGTACCAGATAAACTGGGTCATCCTGTTTCGCCAGTATTAAACCCGAGGTTGTTACTATGCCGACTGTCTCACCATTTATTTTTACCGGCAGATGGTGAAATCGACCCTGAGTCATTAGCAAGGTGGCTGCAAAAATAGTCTCCTGCCCCTCGACCCATTCCGGATTTGCCGTCATTACCTGACTTACCGGTGTTTCGGGAGCCAAAGCTTTCGCCACTGCACGTACTCGCAAATCTCGATCAGTAACAATGCCCAGCAACTCCGTATTCTTCACCACAAAAGCGGAAGATACCCTGCGCTTAGCCATGGCTTGAGCCGTTTCCTGAACCGTGGCTGATGGTTCCATCATGAGCAAGTTGGTGCTCATCAGCGTGTTCACTTGCTGCATCATGGTATTGAGTTCAGGCTGGTAGCGAGCCGCCCTGCGCAAGCGCCGGTTTCGTTGCACACTAAAGTAACGATCAAAACTCCGATCGTTCTTCCGCAAACCTCTATACACCTCGTCGGGCACGAAATAGACCAGGGCATCCTCAATAACGGTAGCTATCACCGCCCCCCGTTCAGCATTTAAACCGATAATATGAAAGCTCTCGCCTTCGCCCAGTCTATCCAGCAATTTATTATCACTATCGCGCAACTCCACGGCGCCGCTGCGTATAATTCGCAGTCCTTTATCGGGCGTATCTGCGCTAAAACTTTCGCCTCGGCAGTGGTAATGCACCAGAATTTTTGCAACACAGGGATAGAGGATACTTGCAGGCAGCTCATTAAACGGCAGAGTTTGCCGAATGAATTCAGCAACCGTCACTCGTTCTGGTGTACCAAGCGCGTCAATGTGGTTGGCCTGCTCCCGATCGTGTACGTGCTGCGTTGATATTTTGTCACTCATGAGACAGCTTAGCCCCTTGGTTGCAAAAAAGTCGTAGACGCATCGGCGAAATAGCTGCTGCCATCTGCACTAGCCGCAATTCGAATGCGCTCCGCAGGCCCTGGCTTCGCCTTCAGGGCGATGCGCCACTCCAAGCCATTGCCATCAGATGCTCTCATAGCGACCGGTATGGGATTCGTGCCCGCTACGCCGACTGCCAGTACCACGCCCTCCAGGGGATGAGTAGAAGTCAGGAGAATCTCCGGGCCGACAGTGTCATCCTGCAGAGTAAGGCGGAATTTAAAATCTTCATTCGCCAAGTCGCAGGCACCACTATTATAGCGGCAGTTACTTTTTTCCAGCAGCGGATAAGATTGGCCCGGCTGCGCCAATTGAGGTTGTTCACCGGTGAACTGGCCAACGCCAACCCAAGCCAGTATCGAAAGAATGGGGGCCACAATGATGGCAATGACTACATGCTTATTCTTGAACACTGAGTGCCGCTCCAATCGGTGGTGCACTGCTATCCAGGAATACCAGATACCAGCGAGACAAGTTTAGGCCCGCGTCAAGACGCTGCAAAGCGGCGCCTCCCTGATAATGGTCATGCTGATTTTAGTGAGCATTCGCCTCGCCAGAACCCACGGGCACACGGATATGTTCTACTAAATCCTGAACTTCCTGTGGAGGTTCAGCCGTTACTCTGGACACCACAAAGGCTACCGTAAAGTTGACTGCTGCACCGACAACGCCAAAGGCATTGGGCTCGATACCCAAAAACCAGTTGGGGAGCGTGTCACCGAGGAACGCAGTATCCGGGATAAACATGATGCCCTTGTGCTGGAACACATAGAACAAGGTCACACCAATACCGCCAACCATGCCAGCGATGGCGCCTTCTTTGGTAATGCTCTTGGAGAAGATACCCATCATCAGCGCCGGGAAAATCGAGGATGCTGCAAGTCCAAAAGCAAGGGCGACGGTTCCCGCGGCAAACCCCGGCGGATTGAGCCCCAGGTAACCCGCTCCAGCAATAGCAAACGCCATTGCTATTCGAGAGGCATTCAACTCCGCTTTCTCACTGATGTTTGGCGTCAGAATACCCTTGAGCAAGTCATGTGAGATCGCTGAAGAAATTGCCAGTAACAGACCCGCGGCGGTCGATAGCGCAGCAGCGAGACCACCGGCGGCTACCAGCGCAATCACCCAGTTGGGCAGCTTGGCAATTTCCGGATTGGCCAAAACCATAATGTCATTATCAATCTTGACCATCTCGTTGACTTCCTTGTCCGCAGAATACTGGATTCGACCGTCGCCGTTTTTGTCATCAAAGTTCAGTAGACCGGTTTTTTCCCAGTTCTTGAACCAGACAGGGCGATCTTCAATGATCAAACCCTGGCCATCTTCACCACCGAGGGTGTCAATCAAGTTCAGACGAGCCATACCCGCTACTGCAGGGGCAGTCGTGTAGAGGATTGCGATGAATACCAGCGCCCAACCCGCAGAAGAACGTGCATCTTTAACTTTAGGCACAGTGAAAAAACGGATAATAACGTGAGGCAAACCCGCCGTGCCAATCATCAATGACATGGTATAGGCGAACATATTAATACCACTCAATCGCACATTGGTCGTGTACTCTTTAAAGCCGAGGTCTGTAACCACCATATCGAGCTTGTCCAGCAGGTAGACATCTGTGCCGACCAACGTGCTTCCCAGGCCGAGCTGAGGCACTGGATTGCCGGTCAATTGCAGGCTGATAAAAATAGCAGGAATGGTATAGGCCAGAATCAGCACGCAGTACTGGGCGATCTGGGTATAGGTTATACCCTTCATACCGCCCAGCACGGCGTAGAAGAAAACGATCGTCATGCCTACATAAAGTCCGGTGTCGTAGTCCACTTCCAGGAAGCGGGAAAACGCCACACCAACACCTTTCATCTGGCCGATAACATAAGTGACAGAGCAGATAATGAGGCAAATCACTGCAACAGTGCGCGCTGAGTTGGAGTAGAAACGATCACCAATAAACTCTGGCACCGTAAATTTTCCGTACTTACGCAGGTAAGGCGCAATCAGCATGGCGAGGATGACATAACCGCCGGTCCAGCCCATCAGGAACACCGAACCACCATAGCCTCCGTAACTCAGGGCTATAAGGCCAGCCATAGAAATAAACGATGCAGCAGACATCCAGTCTGCTGCAGTGGCCATACCGTTTTGAATGGGATGAATACCACCGCCTGCGACATAAAAATCTTTTGTCGATCCTGCGCGGGCCCAGATGGCGATTCCAATATAGAGGGCAAAGGTAAAGCCCACGACAACATACGTTAATGTTTGCAGGTCCATGCCAGAGTTCCCTATTCGTCTTCTTCCACACCAAATTCTTTGTCCAGCGCGGCCATCCTCTTGGCGTAATAGAAAATCAATCCTAAAAATACGTAAATTGAACCCTGTTGTGCGAACCAGAATCCCAGCTGATAGCCGCCAATCTTAATCTGGTTGAGCACATCAACCAGAATAATGCCGAAGCCGTAGCTGACGATAAACCAGATTGTCAGCAGCTTGAGCATCAAGGACAAATTGCGGCGCCAGTATTCTTTACCCTGCTCTTCATTGAGTGGGGACATCACACACCTCCTGTTGGTGTTGTTATCATTAACTACCATCCAGATATTACTCCAGATGGTCTGTACTTACTCTTAAACCTTAATCTGGCAGGGCTACCCAAAAGGCATATATACTCTCCAGCAATGACCAGCGCTCAGCATATTCTCAAACATACCTTCGGCTACGACCGTTTCCGCCCTCCCCAGGATGACATCATCAACGCCGTTGTTAACGGCCAGGATGCTCTGGTACTCATGCCCACCGGTGGCGGAAAATCATTGTGTTACCAGATCCCGGCTCTGGTTCGCCCCGGTTGCGGTGTAGTGATATCACCCCTGATCGCGCTTATGCAGGACCAGGTCAGTGCGCTGAGGCAGCTGGGGGTGAAGGCGGCTTTTCTTAACTCCACTCTCGAACCGGGTCAGGTAGCACAAATTGAACAGGACCTGCTACAAGGGCAACTGGATCTGCTCTACATCGCCCCTGAACGGCTGACTCAGGCGCGCAGTATAGAACTGCTACAAAGGGCGCCGATTTCACTGTTTGCAATCGATGAAGCACATTGCGTGTCCCAGTGGGGCCATGACTTCAGAGCCGATTACCTGCAACTGAGCCTGCTGCACCAGCAGTTTCCCAGTATTCCCCGCATTGCCCTGACTGCCACTGCTGACGAACGCACCCGCAAGGAGATCATTCACAGACTCGATCTCGATAGCGCCGATCAGTTTATCGCAGGGTTCGACCGACCCAATATCCGTTACCGAATCAGTCTGAAGCAGAATGCCAAGCAGCAGTTGTTGGGTTTCCTGAAGGAGGAACATCCCACCGACGCGGGTATCGTCTACTGCCTTTCCCGCAAAAAGACCGAAGACATCGCTTTTTGGCTGCAAGAGCAGGGCTTCAACGCTCTGCCTTACCACGCCGGTTTGGACGCCCGAATTCGGGCTGATTACCAATCCAGATTTTTGCGGGAAGATAGCGTCATCATGGTGGCCACGGTGGCCTTTGGTATGGGTATAGACAAACCGGACGTGCGTTTTGTGGCTCATCTGGACATGCCTAAAACAGTAGAGGCCTACTATCAGGAAACGGGGCGTGCTGGACGCGATGGCTCGCCGTCCAACGCCTGGATGGTGTATGGCTTACAGGACGTCATTAAACTGCGGCAAATGGTCGAGTCATCAGACGGCAGTGAAGAGCACAAGCGCGCTGAACGCCATAGGCTCAATGCAATGCTTGGCCTTTGCGAAATCACATCCTGCAGGCGACAGAGCTTGCTCAAGTATTTCGGCGACATTTTGGAGCAACCCTGTGGCAACTGCGACAGCTGCCTTGAACCTGTAGATACCTGGGACGGCACAGAGGCTGTCCGCAAGGCGCTGTCGGCTGTTTATCGCACGGAACAGCGCTTTGGCGTTAATCACTTAATCGATGTATTACGCGGTGGCGAGGGTGAAAAAATCTATCAGTTCGACCATCATCGCTTGGCAACTTACGGCCTGGGGAAGGACCTTGACGCTAACCAGTGGCGTTCGGTGTTCAGACAATTAGTAGCACGCGGTTACCTGCGCGTTGATATGGACCGATTTGGTGCACTGCGCTTGGAAGAACAGTGCAGGCCGCTATTGCGCGGTGAAGAGACCATCCAGTTACGCAGGGATGTCCCCAAAAAAGCAGGGAAGCAAACGACCAAAACAAGTCTGCCCGCGGACATAAACGTTGCCCTTTGGGAAGCGCTTCGGGAGCGGCGCAGAGAGCTGGCTGAAGACCAGGGCGTCCCTCCCTATGTCATCTTTCACGACCGCACATTGCAAGAAATGTGTGTCGCATTGCCACAGAATCTGGCCCAGTTTGGCCGCCTGACCGGTGTGGGGGAGCGCAAGCTCGACAAATACGGTGCCGATTTCATTCAGGTCATTGAAAACCACCTCGCAGAACAGCCCGCTTCCACCGCTTAGACGGGCTACTTACACAGCCCGCCACCCAACAGCTCGTATGGCTCACAATTATAAATCAGGCGCCCTGCTTCGCCGTGCTGAAAATCCAGGGGTTTTAAGGCAAATGCAGGGGGCATGCCGGGTGCCGAAACAGCCTGAGTTTCTTCAAACGAGCGCGGGTACGTCGCCCAGTCTTTCGGCGCACGCCAGCCCGGTGGCGGCACCAGTTCAGATCGCGCACCGGCTACAGGGTAGAGTGTGCGCCAATAATGAATTTTTCCCGCCAGGTTTTCGACGACCCTGGGGAACTGCGCAGCGAGGTTATTGTGTTCATTCGGGTCTTCATTAATGCGGAATAAATAGTTCGTCACCGTCGCTGACAACAACCCCTGCTGAACTTCCTGTACCAGCTTCCAGTGGTCATTAAACGCGGTTAGCATGAAGGAGCCGCGGATGGGTGTTTCTGAGGCAAAGTACAACAACTCTTCACGGGGAATGGTTTTTCCTTCTGCCAGGGCAGGCCACATGCTCCTCCCATCCAGCTCAAACTGATCGTTGGCTGGTTTTACTCCGGCAGCTTGTGCCAGCGTTGGAAATACGTCCATGGCACTCATAATCTGATTCATTTTTTTACCCGATGCCAGACCATCGGGCCAACGCATTAATGACACCACGCGTATTCCACCCTCCCAGGTCTCTCCCTTGCCGCCGCGCAAAGGGACGTTATCGGCTCCGCCGGTCGCATAAGCTGCACCGCCGTTATCGCTGAAAAACAACACAATCGTATTGTCAGCAATTTTTTCTTCATCGAGAGTCTTTAGCACTCGGCCAATCGCCTGGTCCATACCATCCACTACCGCGGCATACATTGGTCTGGCGCTGTCTCTGCCCATCACGCGACTTATTTTACGGGTCTCATCAGTATTTTTGCTGCGGGCCGGTCGGCGCTTATCCTCCAGGTCAGCGTACTTTTCTATTAAATCATCTGGGGCATCCAGAGGAGTGTGCGGTGCAATGAAAGGCATGTAGACGAAGAAAGGCTTTTCTTGATCACGCTCGCGAATATAGCGAGACACCTCGTCAGCCAGTAAATAGGACTCATAGCCTTGTTTCTCGATGGAGACGCCATTTTCCTGAAAGTCCTTACCTCCTTGGTTAGCAAACGGTGGAAAATAGCCAACTTCCGTGTGCAGGTGCCCATAAAAGTGTTCGAAACCACGAGCGTTTGGGTGATATGCCTGCAGGGAGTGACCCAGATGCCATTTGCCGACCATCGCTGTTTGATAGCCGGCAGCCAAAAAGCTTTGCGGCATAAAGTGCTCTTGTGGGTGGATGCCAAGATTGGTCCACGGCATGATGACAGCATAGGATACGCCCAGCCGCATTGGGTCGCGCCCTGTCATCAGCGCTGCCCGGGTGGGAGAGCATATCGGCGTAGTGTAAAAACGAGAAAGCTCCATTCCCTCCGCAGCAAGGCGATCCAGTGAGGGAGTATCGATTTCTCCACCATGAAAGCCCACGTCAGCCCAGCCGAGATCATCGGCCACCATGACAATAATATTGGGACGCTCCGTCGCGTGAACTGAGGCACTCAGCACAACGAAGCTTGAAAACAGAATGATAATCAGGCGCATCGGTTCGGCCTCACTGGTGGGTTTTATTTGGGACTAGCATCTCATAAGTTAGCAACGCTGGTAGTAAAGAAGATAACTTGATTGACCCATAGTGATGATCAGCGTAGTTTTTTATACCCGCCAACAAGGAACGCTCATGAGCGGTTTACAAATATCCAGTGCCGTTGCCCTGCCACTAGAAGAGGTAGAGATCACTGCTATACGCGCTCAGGGGGCTGGAGGCCAGCACGTTAATAAAGTGTCGTCGGCTATTCACTTGCGCTTTAACATCGCCGATTCCTCGCTGCCCGAGTTTTACAAGCAACGTCTAACGAGGCAGCGCGACAACCGCATATCCAACGATGGGGTTATTGTCATCAAAGCTCAGCGCTTTCGCAGCCAGGACAAGAATCGAGCAGATGCTTTAGAACGTTTGCAAGACTTGATACGCAGTGCTGCCGCTATCCAGAAAGCGCGTCGACCGACCAAGCCTACTCGCAGTTCAAAAAAGAAAAGAGTAGACGGCAAGACACGCCGAGGGAAAGTAAAATCGTTGCGTGGAAAGGTTCGCGACAGGGATAGCTGATTCAGGCGCGATAGGGAAACTGACTCACTGGAGCGCGGTGTCTGTCTTTCGGCACGGCTGATCAGAATCTATTAGCCAGATCAGCGCACTCTGCAGAAGTTGCAGGTGCTGAGGCGCTTCAAAGGCCTCTTTCTGATGACCCAGAGCGCTATAGACAGTTTTCCCCTGCCCCAAACAATTCGTCCATACCACCGGGTGATCGCCCATCCGCAAATCTCGTTCAAAACCCGGGCCATTCTGGATTGGTGAGTAACTACTCTCGTCGATAGTCATCAGAACATTAAAGCCCCTGGCTCGCGGCGAACGCTCCCAGGAATACCACTCTTCTTCATGCTCCCAAGTTGCAGGAAGGCCCTGAGCCACGGGATGGCCGGGGGACTCAACATCAACGCGGGCGACCTGGAATTGCGGTCCGAGAATATGAGCGGTGAAGTCAGCGCCGATCAGGTTCTGCCCGTACCAAGACCAGCCTTTGTGCGAACCGTCTCCCGCAGCATGTATCCCCAACCAGCCGCCGCCAGCGACCAACCAGCTTTCGAAAGCTGCTTCCTGCGGCTCACTCAGCATATCGCCCGATGCATTGAGAAATACGACTGCGGAGAACTTTGCCAGTTGCTCTGAATTAAACACAGCCCCGTTTTCAGTCGCAAATATTGACCAGTCATTGTTGTCGCCGATAGTTTCCAAGGCCCGCAAACCGCCTGCAATACCGTCTCGATGTCGAAACGAATTGGTCTTGCTAAAGACCAAGATCGCTGGCTGCTGAAGGTTAGCGGGCAGTCGGGGTGCCTGGCTGTCATGCTGATCGTTTGGAAAAATCAGATTCCATGCGCCTACATACCATGCACCTAAAAGTGCTGCGCCTGATAAGGTGAGCAGGGTAAACAGCAATAGCAAGGCAAGCTTCTTCATAGCGTATCTCTAGGCAACGATGAACTAAGTCGCTCCGTCAAACCAATCTGCGAAACCGTGACTCGCTGAAGGGCCAATATGCATCTGCTCCAGCACACCATGGCCAATCTTGTCGCCGCAGCGCGCGATGACAATCTGCTGAATATGAAGATTCTCCAAGGCCAGCGGATCCAGGTCGCTATCCGTCCAACTCTCGCCAGATATGACGAGTTCCCCATGCCACTTGCCATGCCCCCATTCAGGGTGCTGATAACCCAGTCCCTTCATGCGATGGAGCATTACCGGCTCCAAACTGATTTCAAGGCTCTCTCCCGACTTGTCGTTCATGGTGATAACCGCGGAACTGGCACGCCGGGTGCCCGCAATCATATTCAGCTTGTGTTCAACTTTGCCATTCCAGGTGCGGGCGGCAGGGTCATTGGTCCCGGGAATTTCATCCATGCTGGCATAGTGTGGCAGGAAACCCTGGTCTGTGTGCCACTGGTAGCCTTCACCGTCCTCAAACCAACCGGCTAGACTGCATTCGTCTTCCCAGTGAATGGGGGCCCAGTTGAAGTGAACCGCCTGGAACTCAGCCAGCGGAGCGCCGCCAGTGTAGGCATCGCCGACGGGGCGAATGCCCCATGAGCGATCCTTGATTCCAAAAGTTGTAGCGCCGTCTACCACCAATTCTTTGCCATCGTAACGAATCCACCCTGACCAAAAACCAAATTGATCCAGGCGAGTCGCGTCCATCACAACATGACGTTCGTTGCGCAAGGTTTGGCGCCCTTCCTCAAGACAAGACGTGCGAGGGGTGAACAAGAGATCGCAGGAAATTCCAGTTTCGTTGTCTGCAATAATCAACCGGTGCCTACCCATTGGTTCGAGTATCTGCAATTCCATCGGCCCAATACTAAGATCCGTTGGCTCATGGGGCGCTCGGCAAGAGCCGTGAAAAGCGTATTGCCTGCCATCGATGGCGAGACTCAGGCTGCCATCAAGGATGCCCAGGTTAGGGTAGCGACACATGCCGACCCCAAAATAGAAGCTGCCGTCTTTTGCGTGAGCGTTATACCAGTACCGATCGTAATGAAAACGATCGCTGGAGGCGGTGTGGAAAATGGGCTGGACCGTCTGGTGAATCGGGTAGTCGTCTAACTTGGACAGCATCATCTGTCTCCATAATAGTTAACTGTACGCCCGCATAGTAGACAAGCGAGCCATCACTGAACAGCCATCTATTTGTACCGCAGGCAAGTCTTTATAAAACAGCGGCGCCTTTCTGGCTCCGCTGCCTTGTAGGTCTGTTATTGGTGTCGCTTTATTTCTTTGTCTAAAAGAAGCCCAGCGGATTAGTATCATGGCTGACCAACATATTCTTGGTCTGCTGGTAGTGTTCCAATGCCATCTTGTGCGTTTCTCTACCGATGCCTGACTTCTTGTAACCTCCAAAAGCGGCATGGGCAGGATAGGCGTGATAGCAATTCATCCACACCCGCCCCGCCTTGATACCCCTGGCCATACGGAAGGCCCGATTGGTATCCCTGGTCCAGACGCCCGCCCCCAACCCATACTCGGTGGCGTTAGCTATCGCGAGGGCTTCCTCCTCAGTCTTGAAACTGGTCAGGCCCAGAGTGGGACCAAAGATTTCCTCCTGGAACACACGCATATCATTAGTCCCCTGAAGCAGCGTAGGCTGAATGTAATAACCCCCTGCGATATCACTGGCAACCTCTGCCCTGTCGCCGCCGATCAGGAACTTGGCGCCGTCCTGCCGGGCAACCTCCATATAGCTCATAATCTTATCGAATTGTTCCTTGGACGCCTGGGCGCCTATCATGGTCTCGGTATCCAGCGGACTTCCTTGTTCAATGTTCCTCGCGCGCTCCAGCACCCTTTCCACAAAGTCGTCGTAAATACTTTCCTGTATCAAGGCTCGGGACGGGCAAGTGCATACCTCCCCCTGATTGAAAAAGCCCAGCAACACGCCCTCGACGCATTTACTAACGAAGTCCTCCTCCTGCTGCATGATGTCTTCAAAGAAAATACTAGGCGACTTACCGCCTAATTCGACGGTGGAAGGAATCAGGGTTTTCGCCGCATTTGCCAGAATCAAGTGCCCTACTGCCGTTGACCCGGTAAACGCAATTTTGGCAATACGATTTGAACTGGCCAAGGCTTCACCAATTTCCTCACCATAGCCGTTGATCACATTCACCACCCCATCGGGCAACAGGTCCCCAATCATTTCCATCAACACCAGAATGGATGCGGGAGTCTGCTCAGCCGGCTTTAACACCACACAATTACCCGCTGCCAGGGCCGGCCCAAGTTTCCAACCCGCCATCAGAAGCGGGAAATTCCAGGGAATGATTTGACCGACCACGCCTAATGGTTCATGAAAATGATAGCTGACTGTATTGGCATCAATCTCTGCCGCGCTCCCCTCTTGCGCTCTGATACACCCGGCGAAGTAGCGAAAATGATCCACTAGTAACGGAATATCTGCATTGAGTGTTTCGCGAATGCTCTTGCCATTGTCCCAAGTTTCCACATAGGCCAGGGTTTCCAGGTTTGCTTCTATCCGGTCTGCAATTTTAAGCAACACATTGGAACGTTCTGTGGCAGACGTCTTACCCCAGCCATCAGCGGCAGCATGGGCAGCATCAAGGGCCGCGGCAAGGTCTGGGTCACCAGATCGAGGAATTTCACAGAATGCCTGTCCGGTCACTGGAGTGATGTTCTCGAAGTAGTTTCCGGAGACCGGCGCAACCCACTGACCACCGATAAAGTTTTCATATCGTGACTTGAAGGTAAACAGTGCATCTTCACTGCCTGGCATAGCGTACAGCATGACTGGCTCTCCTGAGCTGTTGTAGTTAATGACAACTATAGTTCAAATTTCCGAAAAAAGGGGTCGGACTACACGCATTGCCCCGCGGGGTATGAGGCATTAACATCCTCAGCTGTATATACCTGAGAATTGAACAAAAAAATGGACCTGACTATTCTGGCTTTGCCGGTATTTGCCTTGTTGATGTTGGCCGAAGCCATCATCACGGCTGTTCGTGGACAGGAAGCCTATGAATGGCGCGATTTCGGTGCATCGATGTCGCAATTAGCAATGAATATCGTAATTAGATTTGGCTTCAATGCTCTGATTATCGGTCTGCATTTTTATCTCTACCAACACCGCTTTTTTGAGCTGGGGCATGGTCCGCTGCAATGGCTGCTCACCCTGCTGGTGCTGGACTTCATGTTTTATTGGTATCACCGTGCTTCCCACCGCATACGATTTCTATGGTGCGCCCACGTGGTGCATCATTCCAGCGAGCGGATGAACTTTGGCACTGCCCTGCGCCAGTCTCCCACCGGACCGCTGACGCGCGCTTTGTTTTATTGGCCTCTGCCGCTTCTGGGTTTCGATCCGCTGGTCATCGCCAGTGCTGGGGCCATTGCCACTATCTATGGCTTCTGGACGCACACTGAAATGGTAAAAAAGCTCTGGGCTCCAGTAGAGTACCTGTTTGTCACTCCCTCCCATCATCGGGCCCACCACGGTTCAAACCCCGAATATATCGACAAAAATTATGCCAACATGTTGATTATCTGGGACCGGCTATTCGGCACTTTTGTCGAGGAAAAAGCAGCAGTGCAGTACGGACTGATTAATAACATCGGCACCTACAATCCATTGCGAATTGCATTTAACGAATGGGTTAAACTATTTGTCAGCAGCGTCAGAGCAGACTCTATGGTCTCGGCCCTAATGCTTTGGCTCCATCCTCCCGGCTGGAGGCAGGATAAGCCGATTATGAAGGAGGCGCTTAAATGAAACAGCATGGCAATGCGCTACCCCGACGTGCCATGTGGGCCAATCTATGGTTACTTGCACCTCTGCTGACCAACACACCGACGGCCTGGAGCCAGGGCGCGAGTCAATTAGAAGAAGTAATAGTGACCGCCAACCGCAGGCAATCAAGCTTATTGGATACCCCAATCGCCATCAGCGCATTTGACGCGGCAACGCTTGGTAAATTTTCAATCAATAGCGCGCAGGACCTTGTCGCTCGTACCCCTTCGCTGAGTATGACCGGGACACCATCGAAGGTAAGCATCAGGGGTGTGGGAAGACCAAACAACGCTCTTGGGTCCGACCCCGGTGTCGCTCTTTATAGTGATGGCGTGTACACCACAGAGGCTGGTTTATTCGAATACACCAACATGTTCGACACCGACAGAGTTGAAGTACTGCGCGGCCCTCAGGGCACACTTTACGGCCGCAATGCGGTGGGCGGCGCCATTAACATCATCAGTATGGGCCCCACGGTCACCTGGAAAAGCAAAGTCAACCTGGAACTTGGCAACTACGACTACCAGGCACTGCAAGGCCTCATCAGCGGACCTATAACGGACCAGCTTTCCATGGTTGCGGCTGCATCCTCTATCAAACGGTCGGGCTTTCAAGAAGAAGTGACTTCCGGCGAAGATTTCGACGACAAAGACACGCGCTATCTGCGCCTGTCGTTCAAGTATCACTGGAATAATCTATGGTACTCACGTATTCAGTTTTCCGATGTCGACTTAAACCGACGCCCATCCAACGGGTATCGAACTCTGCCTTTCAACACCGACTACCTGCAGATAGTGCCGGATGCCAGTAGCGGCGCTCCGCTCAATCTGCCAGGGACCTTTCCGGGACAAAATTTTGTCAACTTTCACCAGGGTTACACCAAGTCGAACGCTGCCATTTCTGATGAAAGCAAAACTCAGTCGGATATCATTCCGGTGGAAAGCACTGACACCCGCTCGGTTTATCTGCTGAACGAAATTGCACTAGGGAATTATCGCCTGAAGCATCTTGCCTCTTATTATGAATATGATTATGCCAAGCGCGTGGACAACGACGCCACCAACGCAGCAGATGCTGGCTTTAGCTGGAGCGAAATTTTTCTTGGCAACACTCCGGTGTCTGCACTAACCGGCATAGATCACGCTCCACCTATGGTGACAGACAATACGGCACAGGAAGCTAACTTTACCTCGCAAGATTTGCAGTTCTATTCCGAACTCGATGGTGCTATCAACTTTGTGTCAGGGCTCTATTACTATCGCAGCGATGAAGAGCAGTTCTTCGCTGTCCGCGAGGACAACGACGACGTGATGGCGGTCTACGCTTTTCTCGGCAATCTGGTCGGACGCAATACCAGCACAGAGAATTGGCTCTACCGCGGCAATTCTAATCTCATCACCACGACCTATGCCGCCTACGGGCAGGGCACCTGGGATTTCTCCAGCCAATGGCGACTGACAGCAGGGCTACGCTATTCTCAGGATGACAAAGACGGCGGCGATACGACATTCGTGCAATGGGTCGGCGATGGCGACATCAGCCGGAAAGCCAAAGACAATTGGGACAGCGTGGATTGGCGCCTCGGCCTGGACTATACCTTTATGTCGGGCCAGATGCTTTATGGCAGCTTGGCCACAGGTTATCGCAGCGGTGGATTCAATTTCATGAAGCCCACTGCTTCAACGGATGTTGACCGCGTTGCTCCTGAAGATCTGCTGTCACTGGAGCTGGGATACAAAGGGGCATTAATCGACAATCGTCTGCAATTAGCTGCCGCCGCCTATTTTTACGATTACCAGGATTTACAGGTTATCCGTCAGGATGTTGTCAATGGGGTCGCCTTGCGCAGCTTCAGCAACGCCGACGAGGCCCATGCCTACGGAATAGAAGTGGAGGCCACCGCTCTGCTAAACCAGTACCTTAGCGCCGGTGCCGCCTGGTCCTGGAACCAGACCAGCTATGATGAGTTCGCCAGTACAGACGCCAATGCCTGCGCGTTGGGACCGCTGGCACAAGGCAACTCAGATGACCCACTTTGCACCGAAAAACAAAACCTTGAAGGCAATTCCTTTCCGCTCACCCCGGAACATAAATTCAGCCTGTGGGCCAGCGCCCAGTGGGAATGGCAGTGGGCACAAATGTCTGCATCGGTGAGCTACATGTATGTAGGTGATCAATACATGTCACCTTTCAATCTGGATGAGTACGACAAAGTAAAAGCCTGGGATCGCTGGGACAGCCAGTTGAGCGCTTCCTATGGCCCCTGGAGCATGACCGCCTTTGTCAAAAACATTGCCGATGAGCGCAACTGGATATTCCGTGAGCGCCCATCCAGCGTGACTCATAACTATGGACCAGGCACTCAGTTAAGCGCGCCCAGGACCTGGGGTTTGCGCCTGTCACACGAGCTTTGACAGAGGGCCCTGCAGCACCGTCACGAGCAGGGCATTCCAGGGCGACGCATGCCAGCGAACCAACCGCCGTCGGCAACAAACTCTGAGCCCGTGCTGTAACTGGCCTCATCCGTTGCTAAAAATAAAGTCACGTAGGCCACTTCTTCGGGTTGACCGGTTCTAGGAATTGGAAAATCCTTGTAAATAGATTTGTTCAGGTCATCCTCCGAGATCACCCCCTTGCCACCCATCTCGGTAAATATTCCGCCGGGATGTACGCTATTGACACGAATACCGTATTGGCCCAGCTCGATCGCTGCTGCTTTGGTGAAACCGCGCACCGCCCACTTACTGGCAGAATAGGCCCCAAGGCCGGCACATGAATGCAAACCATCAATGGAAGAAACGTTAATGATGGAGCCACAGCCCGCCGCTTTCATTGGCTCTATCACTGCTCGAACGCCCAGAAAAGTGCTCAACTGATTAACCTCGACTACTCGCATAAAGTCTTGCGGCGAGGTGTCCAGAATCGAGGCCATGTGCACCATACCCGCATTGTTAACCAATACATTCAGTGGGCCCAAAGCCTGGGCAGCGGCAACGGCTTTATCCCAATCGGCTTCCGATGTCACATCCATGCGACAGAAAACGGCCACCTCACCCAACTCATTTGCTAACGCCTGCCCCGCGTCCTCGGCAATATCACCGATAACGACCTTGGCGCCGTGTTCCACGAACAGCCTGACTGTGGCTTCGCCCATGCCATTCGCACCACCGGTTACGATAGCGACTTTTCCTGCTAAACGTTGCATCTGGACCTCCCTGATTATTGCGCTCGATTATAAACCTGCTTCTGAAGGTCGCTGGTCCAACAGATTACACCAGTCCCCTAAGGCAGCTGCGCCTGAGCCCCAAGCGGCTCGCGAGTAGTGTATTTCGCACCGTGAGACGTTATCTTGATCACTGTATATCAGACGGCCAAAGAGATAACAGCCATGTATGACCTCATCATTCGCAACGCGCACATTGTCGACGGCACCGGAGCTCCCGCTTTTGACGGAGACCTGGCCATAACCAACGGCCGTATCGCCGCTCTGGGAGCAGTTAACGGCACTGCCAGGCGTGAAATAGATGCAGAAGGCAAGCTCCTCACCCCCGGCTGGGTGGATGTTCATTCCCATATGGACGGTCAGGCTACCTGGGACCCTCTTTGCAGTCCTGCTGCCAATCACGGTATCACCACCCTGATTATGGGTAACTGTGGCGTGGGGTTTGCCCCCTGCGAGCCCAGCGATACCGCACATGACCGCTTAATCGCGGTGATGGAGGATGTCGAAGATATTCCCGGCTCCGCCCTTCATGAGGGAATCAGTTGGGACTGGGAATCCTTCCCAGAATATCTTGATGCGGTAGAGGCATTCCCTCGAGCAATCGACGTGGGTGCGCAGGTTCCCCACTGCGCAGTGCGCACTTATGTCATGGGCGACAGGGGTACGCACAATGAAAAAGCCACGAGTGAAGATATTGAGAAAATGGCAAGCATTGTTAAAGAGGGCGTAAGCGCTGGGGCGATCGGCTTCACCACGTCGCGGACCGAGCTACATACCACGCGTGAAGAGCAGGCGATGCCCGGCACTTATGCAGACGAAAATGAGTTACTGGGCATAGGAAAAGCAATCGGTGACCTTGGCGGCGAGGCTATATTTGGCCTGGTCTCCGACTTCACCAACTGGCAGGAAGAGATGGACTGGATGAAGCGACTGTCCATCGACAACAACTGCCAGATTAACTTTGTACTATTTTTTCGCGAAGAATCTGACTGGCCCCGCGTTCAAGCCCAACTGGAGTTTTGCCGTAAAGCGGCAGTTGAAGGTGCCCAGTTAATTCCGCATATTGGCGCAAGGCCAGTCAACCTGCTGCTGTCCTGGGACGGCACTATTCATCCATTCAGTTTTCACGCCAATTACGCACCATTGTCTATTCTTTCCCATGAGGAACGACTGAACGAACTTCGAAAAACACAAGTACGGGCGGCGATACTCGCTGAGGAATTGCCATTAATGGGCGACGACTTCATGGACACCATTATCGGTGGCTATGACAAGCTCTACGAGCTGGGTACGCCGCCTAACTACGAGCCAGGCCCACAGGACAGTATTGCCGCCAAGGCCAGGGAAGCTGGAATCTCGCCGCAGCAGTATTGCTATGATCTGATGATGGAAAGAAATGGCAAGAACGTTGTTTACTTCCCCTGCTTTGGCTACGGTGCCAATGACTTGAGCCGACAAGTTGAACTATTGGAAGATGAGGCGACGGTGATTTCGCTCGCTGATACCGGTGCCCATTGCGGCGTATTGTGCGATGCCAGCGTGCCCACCCAGATGCTCAGTTTTTATGTGCGTGACCGCGAGCGCGGCCATCGCCTGGGTCTGGAGCAGGCGGTCAAAATGCAAACTATGGATACGGCGCGCTGCGTGGGCCTTAACGATAGGGGCACTCTACAAGTGGGTATGAAAGCGGACCTTAATCTTATCGACTTCGAACAACTGCAATTGGAAGCCCCCGAGATTATCTTTGACCTGCCCGCAGGCGGCAGGAGAATGTTCCAGGGCGCCACTGGCTACCTGGCCACGATCGTCAATGGTGAAGTCATTATGGAGAACGGGCGGTATACCGGAGCAGTGCCCGGCAAGCTGATACGAGGAGCTCAAGCTGCTCCTGCCGTTTGATCATCGGATAACGCACTCATAAAAAGAGGGCCTTGCGGCCCTTTTTTTATGATCCAACTACAGATCAGTCCTGGGCTGAGACCCAGTCTTCCGAGTCGTCAAGCATAAGAGCGATCCATTCCATCAGCGGAACACCGCCTGCGGTCTGATCGGGTTCTGCCTGCAGAAAGGTGTGACCGACGGCTTTAGGGATCCAGTAATGACTGCGCTCCGGGTGTGCGTCTTCTAACTGCTGCATTTCCGGATATAGCGCTTCTTTCCAGGCATCGAAACCGATCATGAGAAACACCAACGCAAATACCGTATCGTCACTGTGGCTGAGCATGCCACGACGTACGTTGGGATCTTCATTCATTTGCCATACATGGTAGTCGCTCAAGTGACCATCCTCTGGGATACACTCGGGGCAACTCTCCGGGAAAAACGCCTCTGAATTCCAATCATTCGTCAACAGTTCCAGGAATTCTGGCTGATTCGGGCGGTTGACGCCCACGCCAGCATCATTAACGATATCGATGCGCACATCGGGGAACTGGTAGCGCACCAAAGGTAGGGCAAACGTCGTACCCAGGCCGCCGGCGCTAGACCCCATCAGAACGACGCGGCGCGGATTGGGAAACTCTCGCAGTGCTACATCCAATCCTGCGGACAGATTATGAAGGCCACGCTGGAAACGATCAGCGTCGCCGTCGCCATCGGAGTCAGTATCCCTATCGCTGCCATGCAGTCCGCCGTCGCAGTAAGGGAAATAAACTACGTTGTAATCCTTCACCGGATTATCAGCTCGCGTCGGGTCCAAAATGCCAGCCTGTGGAATGCCCGAGCTAGCAGTTTCTGTGCACGAGTTAGGAAGCTCAGACCAGCACGCCCCGCCGCCCTGCAGGAAGATCACCAGGTCTTGTGATCCCGCGTCGAGGGTGGCCATCCTGAATTCAGACCCATCAATACACAGAGGGCCATCGCCTGTTCCGAAGCTGTGAGTAACGATGCCCTCTTCCTCTTCGGACAGCATCGGCGTGTATTCACCGATATACCGGCTGATGCCCTGGTCGTACAGCTCCTGAAACGGCGCCACTACGGGTTCAGGGGGCTCCGGCTCTGGTGGTGCGGCTGGCCTGTCACTGCTGCTGTCTGAACACCCTGCCAGCGATCCCGCGGCTGCTAAAACAGAGACAGCAAGCCACTTGCTGAAGGGGGCAGAAAAAATGGCGTTTAACAAGTTTGGATTCGACATAATGGTTTGGCGGGCCTCAAGATTTTCGCGATGAATCGATTTGGTTCGGCATTTTCCTCACTTACACGCGCGGAAGCAAGGCTTTGGAGGTGGCATTTACATCAGTTTTCAGGTTTAACGCGCGCCTCATACTGCATACGGGCGCTATCGTCTATCGGATGAGTTATCCTGACCAAATGGGCTCTGAATTTAAGATGGTTTGGCTACTGGCACTGATTAGTGCTATCGCTATGTCTGCGTCACCCATGCTAATGCTGATTGGCAGTATTATCGGCGCCCAATTGGCCAGCAACGCCCAATTGGCCACAATGCCCATCGCTTTGATGGTGGTCGGCACCGCCTTCGGCGTTCTTCCTGCATCACGCGGGATGGCGCGGTTTGGTCGCAAAAAAACATTCCTGGCTTTCACCGGTCTGGGCATTACCGCCACCCTGCTTGCCGGCCAAGCCCTGGCACTTGGCAGCTTCACTTTGTTCTGTGCCAGCTCGGCAATTCTGGGAATCGCCAATGCCGCAATGCACCAAATCCGCTTCGCCGCTATGGAGTGTGTGCCTCTGGAGAAAGGACCGACAGCCGCATCTATCATTATGTGTGCCGGTATCGTCGCCGCTTTTTTAGGGCCAGAAATGGCCCTGTGGGGGCAGCACCTTGATTCTGTTCCGTTCAGAGGCTCGTTCTGGCTCGGCATGGTCGGATTTTTCACTGCAGGACTATTATTGTTGTTCTACGTACCCGCCGAGCGGTTTGGTCAAGAACACCATGGGCAGGCCAGACCACTGCGCGAGATGCTAAGCAACCCTTCTTTGATACTGGCCATGGCAAGCGGCACCGTCGCTTTCGTGGTCATGTCATTTGTGATGACGGCAACCCCCATTAGCATGCACATTCATAATGGATACAGCATGGAAGATACCAAGTGGGTTATACAGTCACATATTGCAGCTATGTTCCTGCCTTCCCTGCTCACAGCCTGGCTCTTTAAAGCCTTCAGTATCAGGGGACTTATGATTGCTGGGCTAGGCTGCTATGGCCTGACTATTGTGATCGGCCTCAGCGATGCAACTGTCATGGGTTTCTGGGGACAGCTAGTGATGCTGGGTATTGGCTGGAATTTCTTATTTGTCGCCGGTACAGCCCTGCTTCCAATGTCCTACGAAGGAGGTGAGCAGCATAAAGCTCAGGCTCTCAACGACACCGCTATCTTTTCCAGCCAGGCCATCGCTTCTCTTTCAGCGGGTCTTGCGGTTAGTTTGCTTAGCTGGGAGTCCATATTATTGCTATGCCTGTTACCTATCGCGGCAATGATCGGGGCTCTGGCGTGGAATAGAAAACAGCTTTAGGCCTATTCAGCATCCAAAAGAGCCGCCCTGCTGCGAATGACGCAAACAGATAACAGGAGCCTG
>ERZ1048872.118-NODE-118-length-94032-cov-12.995244_pt1 | contig 94032 bp, 75 predicted proteins | sample MGYA00383100_ERZ1048872 | MGnify/ENA primary metagenome ERZ1048872 (study PRJEB29581, sample SAMEA5548370) | metagenome | biome: marine; feature: coastal; material: water | depth 50 m | study: Short-term variability in the microbial, nano- and picoplankton...
CGTTATTTAGTAATGATGATGAATTTTTAAAAGTAGACCAAGCGTTTATTTTTAATTTCGATCAAGACAATAATCAATTACATATAAGTTTCGACATCGCTGATGGTTATTACCTTTATCGCCATCAATTTAAATTTACCAGTGAAAACGCTACGTTATCAACAGTGGAGTTACCCCGTGGCATTGATCATGAAGATGAGTTTTTTGGTGTTCAACAAATTTATACCGAACAACTCAATTTCACTATTAACATTGAGCAAGCAGTTGAAAATGCCACCATTGCTGTACGCTATCAAGGGTGTGCAAACAAAGGCTTATGTTACCCGCCAACCAAGAAAAAAATAGCCTTAGATAGAATACTTGATCAAGTTGCTGGCAATAGTGCTTCAGCCGTGTTATCCGCCTTAAGTACTACCAAAAGCCCCCCTGTCCTCACTAATAATGACAAAGCTAATTCGGTGAGTGAACAGCACCAACTAGCCGATATGTTAAAACAAGATAGCTTGCTACTGACCCTAGTAGCCTTTTTTGTCGGTGGTTTATTGCTTGCTTTTACGCCATGTGTATTTCCCATGTATCCCATTTTAACAGGAATTATTGTTGGCGCAGGTAAAGAGCTAACCACAAAGAAAGCGTTCACTTTATCTTTCTTTTATGTGCAAGGTATGGCGGTTACCTACACTTTATTAGGCATTGTAGTTGCTTTAGCTGGAGCACAATTTCAAGCAATGTTTCAACATCCAGTGGTGTTAATCGCCTTGAGCGTTTTATTTGTTCTTTTAGCTCTTTCCATGTTTGGGGTTTTCAATTTAGCACTACCTACAAGCTGGCAAAACAAGTTAAATAACCTAAGTAATAAACAAAAAGGTGGCTCCATTACTGGCGTTGTAATGATGGGGGTTATTTCAGGGCTTGTGGCATCCCCATGTACAACAGCGCCTTTAACAGGAGCATTACTTTATATCTCGCAAACCGGTGACGTTGTATTAGGTGCGTCGGCTTTATATGCATTAAGTTTAGGTATGGGCTTACCGTTATTAATTTTAGGCAGCTCTGGCGGTAAATTATTACCAAAAGCAGGCGCTTGGATGAATATCATCAAAAATATTTTTGGCTTATTACTGTTAGCGGTGCCAATATTTTTATTAGAGCGCTTTATTCCTGAAGTTGCCAGCCAAGCATTATGGGCTTTGTTAGTATTAGGTGCAGCGAGTTACTTTTATGTTGCCAATCAAAATTCAGCCATGAGCAAACCTAAGGGATTTGCCTTTGGTATACGTTCGCTACTGATTTTCTTAATGATGTTTACTGGGGCAAATATGGCTTATCAATTGATTCTGCCGAGCAATAATCAAGCTTCAATAAATACCACAAAAAGCAATCAAACACCGCATTTTAAACAAATTACAACTTTAGAAGAGTTAAATACGGCTGTTGCCCAGGCAAATAGCCAAGGTAAAACAATCATGGTGGATTTATACGCTGATTGGTGCGTGGCTTGTAAAGAATTTGAAAAATACACATTCCCAGAGGATTCAGTACAAGAGGCACTAGCTAATTCGATATTGTTGCAAATTGATTTAACCGATACTAGCGCTAAGCAAAACGTAGCATTGATGGAGCACTTTAATGTGTTTGGCTTACCATCTATTTTGTTTTTCGATTTACAAGGTCAGGAGCTAAGCCAGCAAAGAGTTACTGGTTTTATGGGTGCAGATGAATTTAGTGCTCATATTCACGCGATATTTTAAGTTTTACCAAGCGAGTTCAAAAGCTCTACTCAGGACAAGCAGCCAAAAAATACTCACCAACAACCAAGCCTTATTGTGGGTGAGTATTAATACACTTAGTATAACTTAACCTTTAAGTAATTTTAGTAATTTGCTTATCGACTTTTGTTTTCCAATAACCATCTTTTAATTGATTATCAATAAAATCAAAAAGCTCAGCTTCGGGCACTGGTTTCGAAAAGAAATAACCTTGGATTATGTCACAGTCGTTTTCTGTTAAGCTGCGTAATTGTGCACCCGTTTCAACACCTTCAGCAATCACTGTTAAGCCTAGGTTTTTAACCATGGCAATGGTTGACATAATTATTTGATAATCCGCATGATTCTCTAACATCCCGAACACAAAGCTTTTATCAATTTTAATCACATCAATGGGCATTTTTTTAATATAGGCTAAAGAAGAATAACCGGTACCAAAATCATCAATAGCAAAACTAAAGCCCATGACTTTGAGGCTATCCATCATGGCAATAGTACTGTCGATGTCTTTTACTAAAGTCTGTTCGGTTAACTCTAACTCAAAGTCTGCCGCTGACAATGAAAATTTATCTAATAAACTCTGCAAATATGGAGGCAAATTAATATCAACAAATTGTCCCGCAGATAAATTTATTGCTATTTTGATATCTACTAGCCCTTGCTTTTTAAATGCTAATGCAAGGTCAAAACAACGATGAATAACCCAATAGCCTAACTCAATCATATGCTGGGAGTTTTCCAAAATGGGAATAAAATCTTCTGGTGAAATCATGCCTCGTTCAGGGTGTTTCCAACGCAACAATGCCTCAAAACCAAATAGTTTTTTATCTTTCGCACACAGTTGTGGTTGTAAACTCAAACTAAACTGCTTTTTAGCTAATGCTTGTCTAACCTCCGCTTCAAGCATAACCCTGTGGGCAACACGCTGATACATTTCAGGTCGATAAACATGATACTGAGCTCCACCATTATCTTTAGCTTCATACATGGCGATGTCGGCATGCGAAATTAAGTCCTCCGCCTTTTCACTCGCTGACTCTGTGAACGCAATACCAACACTGGTGGATACATAAAAAATACTAGAGCCTAATCTAATTGGCTCTCTAAACTGAACAAGTAATTGTTCAGCAATATTCACCGCTTCATTGACAGATGATAAATACCCCAACACTAAAACAAATTCGTCACCGCCAAAGCGACAAGCAAGATCAATGTTACCGGCACTTAAACGAACACGATCAGCAGCCTGAATAAGTAGCTTATCCCCTTCACTATGTCCGTTACTATCGTTAACCTTTTTAAAGTCATCTAAATCTAAAAAAAGTACTGCGACACCATGACCATAGCGACCTATATTGGCAATAGATTTACGCAGTTGATAATTAAGCATATTCCTATTGGGTAAACCAGTGAGTAAGTCGTACATAGCGATATTTTCAAGCTCTTTGGTTTTTTGCTCTACTTCAATATTTAACTGCTCTAGCTCATAACTAAGCTCTAATGCCGAGCTGGTTAATACATCCAGTTCATCAGGAAATAAAATAGGCCTTTTCAGTTTTACTTGTCTAAATTGATCAAAGCTTTTATTTGCTAGCAAGGGTAAAGCATTTGACAATCGTAGTAAGCGCTTGGTAAATGGTCGAGCGACAAAGTAAACAAAAAAACTCAACAATAGAAATAGTGCCGTTAATGATAATAAGAATTGCTGTCGATATTCACTACCTTTCTCTTTAAATGATGTAACATCATCAATCAAAGATAAATAAAATGCTCGCTGTTCATTTTGTGCTAAGGGTAATAAGTTGAAAAGGTAACTCTGCTCGGCTAAATCTATTTGAACTCCCTGCTCCAATACTATATCCAGATTTGTTTGCTGGTTAGCTTCGAGTAAAGATTGTGTTAAAAGCATATTTGACGCTGAAATGATTTTCACGCCTTTTATTCCACTTGATGGCAAGGCAAAACTGATGACTGCAACATCGCTGTTTAAGGAGGTATTGATAGCATAAAGCATGTCAACTAGCGAAGTACTCATCGTGACTACAACAACCTCGCCTTTCCTATTTAGTAAGGGCAAACTCAATAATAGTTGGCAGTTTGTTTGACAATATATTTGGTGCTTAGGTTTCTGAAGTAATAATACCTGCTCAATATTATCTTGTACCAACATAGGTATCTCGCCAGTATTAAAAAGTGAATTCTTTTGTCCATCAACTAACCACAAGTTTTCAACATTAAGGTGTAATTGCAAACCGTCAAATTGCTTGGCAAGTTCCTCTGAAAACTGTTCAAAACTCTCTTGTTGAGCTAACTGTGTAACCTCTACAAAAGACTCTAGCCATACAGTCAATTTTGAACGCAAAATATCACTATGAAGCTCAAACTGAGCTAGTCCTTGATCTAAAGTGTTTTGTTGATATTGCTGATAGTCCTCTTGTAAGCGAGATAATGACAGGGTAGAAAAACCTATCGCCAAAAATAGCAAAGTTGAAACTATTAAGGTCAACAACTTAACAGGAACACTAATAAACCTTTTACTCATCAGTGACGGCTCCTAAAACCAATACATAAGATGCATGGCCCATAACTGCCAATTTTCATTGTCATTTATTGCTGGATTAGGTAAAACAACGGGCGTAAGTCTAGCGGTACCTTCAATGTAATGATATTCAAATTGCAAGCGTAAGTTTTCGGCAAAATCATACGAGAAACCAAAGGTAGCATCGTGTTGATAACCAAAATACCTAGGGGTCAAGCCTTGTGAGGTTTCCTCTAAAAAATGACCATTTTTATCATCTTTATTGGCATAAAAACGCTCATACCTTGCCAGTAATCTGAAATCAGTGTTGACCTTATATCTAGACTGAACGTAAAGCCCTTGGCTGATACTATCCTGACGAAAGTTTTCAAAATATAGGCCATCAAATATAGAACGCATTTGTAATAGTTCACCACTAAACTCCCACCTCTCTCCTTCGTAAAGCATATTGGCGATAACGAGTTGTAAGGTGATATCAGCATCAATAAACTTATCTTTTTGCTCAGCAGCTTGGTATTCAAAAACACCGTCCAATAAAGTTAAGCCAAAACTCCAAGAAGACAGAAGAGGCTGCCAATACAAGCTAGTTTGCAAATCATATGTGTGCTTCATCTTACCAAGAGCCAATTTACCCAATATAATTTGGGTTTGCTCTTTTGAAATGCTGGAGGAGCCTGTGCTCATGTTAAAATCAAAATCACCCAAAGTATCAGAGCTATGACTTATTTTTAGCGCACCACCATCTGCGCCAACAGATATATCACGAAAGCCATCAAAATAGACCGATTGCGGTAAAACAACACTAGGTCTAGCAAAAGGTATATCGCGCGTGCTTGAGTATAACCAATGATAGTTTTTATAACGGCCAAGGTATAAATTCACCTGCCAATTTTCATCATTATAAGCAGACCAGTCCAACAAAGCGTAATCTACCCTAACACCGTCGTCATAACGGTTTCCGCCATCTAAATAGACCATCTGACCGGCTAGCCTTAATGCCGGCGTTAAGATATATGAAGCATTTAAACCAATCTCTGTGAGTTCAGCTGATAAGCCACCATCATCATTAACATAATTACTGCCGTTAACATTAATAATGCCTTGAGCGGCAAACCCATGAACTTGTAAGTCCTTTCCCTGACAATAACCACCTATTGTTAAGCTGGCAAAGACCATACTTAACAATACTGGCATACGCATTTTTATGCGATGAAGGTTATTCTTTAATCTTGATGACATTTACGGCTCCTTTGTCGACAACTGTTTCGGTATAACCTATTGCACCTGGGGTTTTCATGACTGCATTGATAAGCGCCTCTGGTGTACTTTTTACCACAGGTGCGACACCCAAACCTGAGTAAGTCAACTTATTCCAAATTCGCTCAAGTTGATAAGGAAATATTTGCAAGCGCTCTTTACTAAAACGTTGGTGTAAGGGGTGCTGCTTTGGTAAAACAAACACAATGATATGGTGGCCATTAGACCACTGAGTTTGCCGCATAGTATAAATACGACGTAATTGAGATTTAGTGATATTGCTCTCACTTACAGTAGAGTGCACGATAACGTCAACAGCTTTAGCTGTAAAACTAACAGTACCCAGAAAAGTAAGTAAGCACAAAAAATAAAGTGTTTTGATAATACAATCCTTGCTATACCAATTATTAAGTGGGGGAATTTAATAGGAATGGTATTAGCTACAAGAAAAACTCAAACAAATAATTTATAGCTTATTGAAATGTTATACAAAAATTCACATTTATAAATAAGGTAACAGAAGTTATAACCATTAGTTTTCGACTAAGGCTCCATATGAAAAATCGCTATAAAAGCACATTCAAATTAACTGCAACAGCCTGAAATACAAAGATAAAGCCACAAAATAAGTCATTACAATCAACTTAGTTAATAATATGCAATCCTTTTAAAAACAATACCTTAAAAAATCGTAACCACGCCGTGAGTATAGTCGAGAAATCCAGAAAAAACCAAAAAAACACTCAAAAAGAGATTAGACCAGTATTTTGCTGCTATATTCTTCGAAATACACCATAATGTCGCTAATATGAAAAAAACTATTTTTTTATTCACAAAAAAATAGTTTTATGCAATTATTGACTGTAATTAAAATATCAAGGTGTTTTTACCGAAGATGACCGCGAAATTCAAAATTTTAGTGCTAAATGGTCCAAATTTAAATATGCTAGGAAAACGTGAGCCTGAAATTTATGGTGCTCAAACCTTAGCTGAAATAATTGAGCAGTTAACAGCACAAGCAGAAAATAAGCAAATAGTGTTAACGCATATACAAGCTAATGCTGAGCATCAAATAATTGAAGCCATACACCAAGCTTTCCAAGTAGTAGATTTTATTATCATTAATCCTGCGGCCTATACTCACACCAGTGTTGCTATACGTGATGCGTTACTATCAGTAGCGATCCCTTTTGTTGAAGTACATTTATCGAATGTGCATGCAAGAGAAGAGTTTAGAAAACACTCTTATTTATCGGATGTGGCAACGGGTGTCGTTTGTGGTTTAGGAGCTAATGGCTATGGCTACGCACTTGATTTTGCAAAAAAGTATTTAGAAAACAGATAACAAATATTTGAGAGCCTATACTACCGATTAGTATAAGGCTTCACCAATATAATTAATTTTAGCTCAAACGAACATAAGGTATCACAATGGATATTCGTAAAATTAAAAAACTTATTGAATTAGTTGAAGAGTCTGGCATCAACGAATTAGAAATTTCTGAAGGTGAAGAGTCAGTACGCATAAGCCGTGGTGGCCCTGTAGTAGCTGCGGCTCCTATCGTGCATGCAGCCCCTGTTGCAGCCCCTGCACCAGCAGCAGTTAGTGCAGCTCCGGTAGCTGAAGCTAGCGCCCCCGTAGTATCAGGACATATAGTTCGCTCACCTATGGTAGGTACTTACTATGCTTCTGCTTCTCCTGACTCTCCTGCATTTGTTGAAGTTGGTCAACATGTAAATGCTGGCGATACTTTATGTATCGTTGAAGCAATGAAAATGATGAACCAAATTGAAGCGGATAAGTCTGGTGTTATTAAAGAAGTTCTAGCGCAAAACGAAGATGCTATTGAATTTGATCAACCGCTATTCATCATTGAATAAGCCCAACCTAAAAGGGTCATTCCATGTTAGATAAAGTTGTTATCGCCAATCGTGGCGAAATTGCCTTAAGAATATTACGCGCCTGTAAAGAGCTCGGTATTAAAACCGTTGCTGTGCACTCAACTGCAGATAAAAACTTAAAGCATGTACTGTTAGCCGATGAAACCATCTGTATTGGTAAAGCATCTGCACTTGATAGTTATTTAAATGCACCTGCTATTATCACCGCAGCGGAAGTCACCAATGCGGTTGCTATCCACCCTGGTTATGGTTTTTTAGCTGAAAATGCTGATTTTGCTGAGCAAGTAGAAAAATCTGGTTTTACTTTTATTGGTCCAAAAGCCGAAAGCATTCGTATAATGGGTGATAAAGTTGCAGCCATTCGCGCGATGAAATCAGCGGGGGTTCCTTGTGTGCCGGGCTCAGACGGCCCATTAACCGATGATCAAGAAGTCAATAAAGCACATGCTAAACGCATCGGCTATCCAGTTATTGTTAAAGCAGCTGGTGGTGGCGGTGGTCGCGGTATGCGTGTGGTTCGCAATGAAGAAGAGTTAATTGATTCCATTGCATTAACCAAAAAAGAAGCGGGCACTATTTTCAAAAATGATATGGTTTACATGGAGAAATTCCTTGAAAACCCACGTCATGTTGAAATTCAGATAATTGCTGATGGCCAAGGCGCTGCAATTCACTTAGGTGAACGTGATTGTTCGATGCAACGTCGTCACCAAAAAGTAGTTGAAGAAGCTCCAGCACCAGGTATAACTCCTGAAATGCGCGCCAAAATTGGTGAGCGTTGTTGTAATGCTTGTATTGAAATTAACTACCGCGGCGCAGGTACTTTTGAGTTTTTATATGAAAACGGTGAGTTTTATTTCATTGAAATGAATACTCGTATTCAGGTTGAGCACCCAGTAACAGAAATGATCACCGGTGTTGATTTAATTAAAGAGCAACTACGTGTCGCTGCGGGTCAGCCTTTATCTTATACTCAAGATGATATTAAAATTTCTGGCCATTCAATCGAGTGTCGTATTAACGCTGAAGATCCTCGTACTTTTATTCCTTCACCGGGTAAAATAACGCGCTTCCACCCACCTGGTGGTATGGGCGTACGTTGGGATTCTCATATTTATGCGGATTACTCTGTGCCACCACATTATGATTCTATGATTGGTAAATTAATCACTTATGGTGATAATCGTGACGTAGCCATAGCGCGTATGCGTAATGCACTATCTGAATTAGTGATTGATGGCATCAAAACTAATATTACCTTGCATCAGGACATCTTAAACGATCAAGGTTTTGTTAACGGCGGCGCTAACATTCACTATTTAGAGAAAAAGTTAGCTGAGTCAGAATAAAACGGTAGCGCAATAAAACTGAATCAACAATTAAAAGCTCTGCACTTGTAGAGCTTTTTTGTTTCACCACAATTTATTGTACAATGATAGCAAGTAATAAGTATGAGACAGAATATGACAGAGCCTCTAGAAAAACCCATTCCACCTGCCGATGATGACTGCTGTGGCGGCGGTGCTTGCAACCCTTGTGTTTGGGATCATTACTATGCTGAATTACAAAAATGGCGGATTGCCGAGGCTAAAAGAAAAGAAATTCAAGCAGAAGGGAGCAGCATCAAATAAAAAGTACTGCACTGAGCAAAGTAAACTGTTTTAAACTGAATACCCTAAAAATTATTCTTCCCTAAATGCTTCAGCCGTCAGGTGATGTCTATTTAATAGCTTGTAAAACTCGGTTCTGTTTCGTTGAGCAATTCTTGCTGCTTGCGTGACATTACCCGCCGTTATTTTTAATAATTTTGCTAAATAATCACGTTCAAACTGATCTTTTGCTTGCACAAATGATGGCAAGGGTGAACTTTCATCCCGTAAGGCATTTTTTATTAACACCTCAGAAATAATACTCTCTGTTGATAAGGCAACACTTTGTTCAACAACATTTTGCAACTGCCTAATATTGCCAGGCCAAGGAGCACTGATGAGTAATTCCATCGCTTCCTGAGCAAAGCCTTTAATATCATTATGTGACTGTCTATTACTTTGGTTGAGAAAGTGTTGCGCCAACAAGGGAATATCTTCACGCCGTTGTATTAGTGGCGGTAATTCAAGTTCAACAACATTGAGGCGATAGTAAAGGTCTTCTCGAAAAGTCTTATCACTAATGGCTTGTTGTAAGTTCTTGTGAGTGGCCGAAATGATACGTACATCAACATCAATTGCTTGCGTGCTCCCTACTGGACGAACTTCTTTTTCTTGTATCACTCTTAATAGCTTTACTTGAAAGCTCATTGGCATATCACCAATTTCATCCAAGAATAATGTACCACCCTGTGTTACTTGAAAAAGTCCAAGGTGATTCTTTTCAGCGCCAGTAAAAGCACCTTTTACATGACCAAATAACTCTGATTCAAATAGATGCTCTGGAATTGCGGCACAATTAATTGCCGTAAAGGGCTTATTAGCTCGATAGCTAGCAAGATGAATTGCTTGGGCGAGTAGCTCTTTACCCGTACCACTTTGACTATGAATGAGTAAGCTAAAGTCACTTTGTGCCACTTGTTTAGTTTGTTGAAGTAGTGATTCCATAACCGTACTTCTGCTAATGATTTTTTCACGCCATAACTCATGACGACTTTGAGTTTTTTTATTCGTTGGATTAGGCTGCAAACGTATAGCCTGTTGTACTATTTCTAGCAGTTGCTGACTTTCAAAAGGCTTGGTTAAAAAACTGAAAACACCTTGCTTTGTCGCATTAATGGCATCCGGAATAGTACCATGTGCGGTCATAATAATGACTGGCATATTAGGGTGTTGTTCGCGAACTTGCTCAAACAATGCCATGCCGTCCATGCCTTCCATACGCAAGTCACTGATCACAAGTTGTGGGTGAAAACTTTCTAACATGCCTAAAGCAATTTTAGCATTTGCAGCAGATGCAACATCATAGCCTGCCGCTGATAAACGAATTCCCAGTAATCTTAATAAACTAGGATCATCATCAACAATGAGTATTTTATCTGAAATGTTTTGTTGTTTGGTCATTACGTTATTGCCCGTGTTCACTGATGCTTTTTTCAATACTCTTAAGTTGCAGAATTTGTTGCTCTAACTGCGCTACTTTTTGCTTGAGCACAGAAATGGTTTCCTGTTGCTTTTTGTGCAATTTCTCTTGCTGTAACTCTTCACTGATTAGCTGCTGAAATAAAAATAACTGCTGATTAAGCTGATCTTTTAATAAAGCAATAAAAGCGACATCGGCTTTATTATCACTCAAACTAGTATTTTTTCTGAGTTCATCATTTAATAATGCTTTGGCTGTGTAAGGATTATGAACAGGAGAATTAGGCAGGCTGTGCAACAGCAACAAATAAATATCAGTATTGGTAAGTCCGTTCAATCTATCTAGTTTTTGTTGATTAATTTCACTCACCAACTCACTGTTAGATAGGCTTTTGATATGAAGATAGTATTGACCATAACCTCCCCTTGGCTCTATGGTTGCCTTGCTAATGGATAAGTTATCGTTGAGTTGACACCCTGGCAACAGAAGTATGGTAAAAACAGTCAACAAGAGTTTAGCGTTCAACAGACTATTGATAAACTGACAAACTAAGCTTCGATGATAACGCAATATCATTTATCATCTCCTATTGAATATGCCTGCGATAAACTCACTTGCACTGACGTGCCCGTTGGCAGTTGAGTCTGACTTTCAATAGCAATACTACCATTTAAACGCATCAACAACTCTTTTACTATCGTTAAACCAAGACCACTGCCTTTAATAATATTATCCTGTGGAGCAGTGCCTTGATAAAAGGCATCAAAAACTCTAGCTTGTTGCTCTTTTGCTATACCTGGGCCTTGATCTGTTATGGTCAACAATAATTGGCCCTTTTCTATCTCAAAAGTCAGTGAAATAACACCTTCATCCGGTGAATATTTTATCGCATTAGAAAGTAAGTTATCAAAAATAACCGTGAGCTGCTTGGTATTGCTATACAAAACTATAGTTGAAGCACTCTGCTCATCTGCTCGCTGATTTATGGTTAATCTTTTACGTTTTATATCTAGCTTTCGCTCTTGCAAAACAGATTCAATTAAACGTGAAAGCATAATTTTTTCGCGATCTTGCAAACTGGTGGAGTCTAAAACAATATTAAAGTTTAGCAAATCTTCAATCAAGCGCTGTAGTCGTTCAACACTACTTTTGATGATCAATGAAATTTCTTGTTGTTCATCATTCAAAGGCCCAACACTGTTATCGTACAGTAATTCAGTCCCTTCCCTGATAGCGGCGAGGGGCGTTTTTAGTTCATGGGATATATGCCGAATAAAGCTCGACTTTTGTAATTCTAATGCATGTAAACGTGTACGCATCATTTCTAATGCATCAGCAATTTCTTTTATTTCAGTTGAGCCATTAATGGTTATTCTTCTTTGAAAATCTCCCTGCTCTAAACGTTTAATTTTTTCAGTTAATAACTTCAATGGATTAGTTATCAAAACAATGAAAAGAACTGCGATAAGTAGTGTTATTGGAATGATCAGCAAACTCTTTAGTATTGTGTTACTGATGCTCTCAGCCGAGTTTTTGATTTTACTCGCTTGTAAGTTAATTAGCTCGTTGCTGTAATTATCAATTTTTTCATTGATTTTTGTTAGCTTTTTAAATTCTTTTTGAACACCTTCTAAGGTGAGTACATTTGAGTTTTCATCAAGCTCATCATGCAATAACTGGCTAATATTTTCTGTATTTTGAAAGAGCTCTACACTTAATTTTTGCAAAGGCAGCTCATTAATTTGCGCTAAATTAGGCACAATAATAGTGTTCATAAAATTATTTTGTTTTAAAAAATCAGCCAATAAGTCTTCATCTTTTAACACTACATATTGGCTGGCATATCGCTCCATTTTCTTTAAAGTGCTACTCATTTCTCTATTAATTTTTATTAATTCAGCAACATCAAATATCGCATTAGCCCCTTGCTTCGACAGTTGACCTACTTGATTAGCACTGTAGAGTAAAGCAAGTACTAAAGGTAATGCCACCAGAGAAAAACCAAGTAAGGTTAAGTGCTTTATTGATAAAGCATCCGTGGAAAACAGCTTATTTATCATAGATATTATTTTGTTTTGTGAACCAAACACGGTAAATATTATTCCTGTTGTCAGATTAAACGTCTTTCTTCTCAGTCTACCGCTGGTCTAAAGGCGTTTCTAAATCCAGCTGAAACTCTCATTTTGGAGTAGCTTGGGTATATGCCCTTTGTAAGGGATATCTGAGCCAAATACAACACTGTCGCTATTTAGCAACAGTCACTTCACTTTCAATACCCCTTCTTAGCCCTTGATTAATGTAGCTTTTATTATTCGTTGTTCAGGTAATGAGAGAAGATAATTTTTATAAAGAATTATGCGTCGTTACATGGCGACACTAACAATGAAGACATTTCACTTTTTACCATAAAAAACAAAGAGATGTAGGTTTGGTACGGCTTGTGCTATCACCTAAACATCATGTAGATAAACATCATGTAGATAAACACAATGATTATCTGACCTGATTAAAATTTATATCACCTGTGGTGTTACTCACCGCAATAATATCAAAGGACATAAAATGAAAAATATCAGTTTAATTAAAGTATCAATGCTGGTTGCCACAGCCGCTTTTGCCTCTAGCTTTGTACAGGCTGAAGATAAGTTAGTCACTGCACAAAATGAACAGGTAAAATTCTCTGAACTGATTACCAAATTAGACAGTGATAAAAATGGCTTATTATCTCAACCAGAAGCCCAAGCAAGTAAAAATAAAGTGCTACAAGGCAATTTCAAGAAAATGGATTTAAATAACGATGAACAAATCAGTGAGCAAGAATTTAATGACTTTTTAGCCTTGATGGAAAGCCAAAAGACACAGTTCACAAAAAGCGCTAGCTAGCTCAATTATGAGCCGATTATAAACAATAAGGCATAGTTCCCCTTTCGTTGACCTGTTAATTTGATAGGTCTAACTCATAATCGGCTCTTTTTTGATAGTCCCCCACAGATAAATAAATGGCAAACGATATGACACGATGTATAAAGGTAGATGATTGGATTTTCGAAGTTAAAGTATTGAGAGCATTGCGTGTTAACAATTTTGGTGAGCCCTATAGCGCCATAGCCAATCTAACATTCAACGGAGATAACGCCATCATTGATGGTATTATGCTTAAAGACCAAGAAACACTAACTAATAGTGATTACCAAACCTTAAAAGCGTTCTGCTTAAAAATGAATATGAAGAATATAAATATAGAGCAGAACCAATGCCACCACTTACCCTCAAGCATAAACTATCCTCAAATGGCGAGTAATAGCTAAACGTTATCATCATGTTACTAACTGTAAAAAATAAAAAACCCAGCAACTCTGCTGGGTTTGATATCATTATGTAGCTAATATTAGTTTATATTAACATTTTGTCTTTGGTCAAAACGGAATATCATCATCAAAGTCAATTGACGGCTCTTGTGGGTTTACTTTAGGCGCTTGTTGTTGCCCTTGTGGTGCAAATCCACCTTGCTGTTGTTGATAACCACCTTGTTGCTGCCCTTGCTGCTGATAACCACCTTGCTGTTGAGCTGGTTTGTTATAAGACTGTTGAGGAGCTTGCTTTTGTCCCTGTTGAGAGAAACCACCTTGCTGCTGAGGTGCTTGCTGCTGTTGACCTTGTTGAGAGAAGCCACTTTGCTGCTGTTGCCCTTGTTGAGAGAAACCACCTTGCTGCTGACCTTGGAAACCACCCTGACCTGATGACTTACCATCTAGCATTTGCATTACACCATTAAAACCTTGGAGAACGATTTCTGTCGTGTATTGATCTTGCCCTTGTTGATTAGTCCACTTACGTGTTTGCAGTTGGCCTTCAAGATAAACTTTTGAGCCTTTTTTAAGGTATTCACCCGCAATTTCAGCTAACTTACCAAACATAACCACACGGTGCCATTCGGTTTTTTCTTTTTGCTCGCCCGTTTGCTTATCTTTCCATGTATCTGATGTTGCCACAGTAATATTGGCTACTGCACCACCATTTGGCATAAAACGTACCTCAGGATCTTTGCCTAAATTACCGACGATTATTACTTTATTTACACCTGCCATGAAAAATCCTATTGATTGAGCGCAAAAATGAGCATTTATTGTCTATAAAACATGCTCATTTTTGTAATTGAAAAATTTTATTTAAGAGAACAATTCTATAGATAATGGCGATAATTATCACTCTTTTTTTATTAAAAAAAACATTTATTTTAGCTCGCTGATTTTATTCAATTTAGCCAGCAAAATTTATTATTCATCATACAAATGCTTCGAAAACTCAGTACGAATATCATCAGGTATTTTCTTAGAGGACTGACTTTCATAATCAAAGTGAACCATAGCAGCAGTACCAGAAACACATTTTTCACCATGTTGCCAAAGCTCTTGGTAAACATCAAAAGAAGCGCCGCCAATACGACCAATATAGGTTCTAATTTCAATCGGTTGTCCAAAAAACAGTTGCCCATGATAATTAATTTCAACTTTGGCAATAATGAGGTGCCAATTTTTAGGATCTAAATCTGGAGTAAACAACCTAAATATAGGCTCGCGAGCCCCTTCAAACCAAACAGGCACTTTTGTGTTATTAATATGACCTAGCGCATCGGTATCGCTAAAACGCGGCATTAATGATTCTGTAAACATGTGAAACTTTTTCTCTACATTTATCAGTGAATAACCGCTATAGTAACGTTAGTTTTACTAAAAATCAGCCTTTGCTTGTTAATTTTTAACCTAGCTCTTTAAAAGAATTTATTCATGAAGAAAACCATCTTACTGCTCAGCTTAGTTTCTTGTCTATTAGGTTATTCACAAGCCCCTTTAGCTAAAGGGGATAAAATAGCACCTGATAGAGTTGACGGTAACGGTCCTTATAAGCGCCTAATATTACGTGGCGGAATTTTAGTTACAGGTGAAGGAGCACCTGCACGCGGCCCCATGGATATAGTCATAGAAAATGATCGCATCACTCAAATAGTGAATGTTGGCAACCCCGGCGTACCAATCACCTCAAAACGTCGTCCTGTTTTGAAAAAAGACGACAAAGAAATAAATATTGAAGGCCAATATGTATTACCAGGCTTTATAGATATGCACGGCCATATTGGCGGTAGTGCTGATAATATTCCGGCAGAGTATGTTTTTAAATTATGGCTAGCCCATGGCATAACCACAGTTCGTGAGCCGGGTAGCTTTAATGGTATACCTTGGGTAATGAATCATGTTAATCGCACTGAAAAAAATACTATTGCAGCACCACGCATAGTGCCTTATTTTAGTTTTGGCCTAGGTTTAAACAAACCTATCACCACGGTAAAGCAAGCACGTAAGTGGGTAAAATCAATTGCTAAAAAGGGTGCTAAGGGCATTAAATTTTTCGGTGCGCCACCAGAAATTATGGCAGCGGCTTTAAGCGAAGCTAAAGAGCAAGGACTGAGAAGCATGATGCATCACGCACAGCTTGATGTAACCAATATGAATGTTATTGACTCAGCCCGATTAGGCCTGACCACGATGGAGCATTGGTACGGTTTGCCAGAAGCATTATTTGAACATCAACATATTCAAAATTACTCTCCCGATTATAACTATAATAATGAACAAGATAGATTTGGCGAAGCTGGCCGTTTATGGTTGCAAGCTGCCGAACAAGGTAGTGAGAAGTGGCAACAAGTACGCGATGAATTATTAACCTTAGATTTTACTTTAGATCCCACCTTTACCATTTATGAAGCAAGTCGCGATTTAATGCGCGATATGAATGCCGATTGGCATAAAGAATACACCTTACCAACCTTATGGGATTTCTTTCAGCCCAGCCGTTATGCTCACGGTTCCTATTGGTTTGACTGGACAACGGATGATGAAATAGCTTGGAAAAAAAATTACCAGCAATGGATGAGCTTTGTTAACGACTATAAAAACCATGGTGGTCGTGTTACCGCAGGCTCTGACTCTGGTTATATTTTTAAAATTTATGGCTTTAGTTATATCCGCGAGTTAGAGCTGTTACGCGAAGCTGGTTTTAATGCCTTAGAAGTTATTCAAGCTGCTACCATTAATGGCGCAGAGGCTTTAGGCATGGAAAAAGATATTGGCTCAATACGCGTTGGCAAAAAAGCTGATTTAGTGATTGTTGGTGAAAACCCTTTGCGTAATTTTAAAGTGCTTTATGGTACCGGGCATTTTCGTTTAAGTGCTGATAATAAACCTACACGTGTTGGTGGTGTTAATTATACGGTAAAAGACGGTATTATTTACGATGCTAAAGCTTTGCTCGCAGATGTTAGAGAAATAGTAAAAACAGCCAAAAAGCAGTAATAAAAATTTGCCTTAAGGGCTATAATTAACTCTAGGGTCTGTTGAAATTAAAAGGGTATTCATCATAATAACTTGCCGTAACATATCACCTTTATCTTTTGCCATTACGATGCTTGTGTTGATAACGAGTACATTGCCTGCCAATAGCTACGCACAAAGTAATGACTGCTCAAGTGAACTACAAACCGTTGTCTTTAACCCACAAACTATATTTGATGAAAGCGAAAAGGGCATTATTTTTTTACACCGCTGGGCCAATGCCATACATATTGATACTAAAGTTACCACCTTAGAAAATGAGTCGGCTTTTTTTCTCGAAAAGTGCCAAAAAAACTATGCCGACCTAGCAGAGTTAGAGCGCCATTTGCGTAGCAGAAAATATATTCGTGATGCGAAAGTAACTGCTGACGAAATGGTAAAAAAAATCACCGTCACAACATGGGATAATTGGTCATTAATGCCCACCATTAGTTTTGGTCGTCAAGGTGGGGAAAGCAAATATAGCTTTGGTATCAAAGAGCGAAATTTTTTGGGTTTAGGTATAGATGCCGAACTAGAGTCCTACAAAAATGCACAACGAAGCGGCTATAAAATAAAAACCACAATCCCTTTATTCTCCAAACAAAACATTGACTTAAAGTTACGCTTTGCCGATAACGACGATGGCACACAAGAGTCTTTATATCTGCAAAAACACTTTGCGGGTTTTCATACTAAAGTTGCCTATAACTTAGGTTTTGATGATGAGTCACGTAACGACACTATATTTCAAAACGGCATTGAACAAGCCATTTACAGCCACGAAATAAGTTTTAAAACCATAGATTATGCCTGGTTAAGTTTTAATGATGACAATAATCTACTTAGGTACCATATAGGCATTACTCAAGATTATAATAAATTTTCAGCCATACCTGACTCATACAACAATTATCCTGAGCAAATTTTACCGCCAAACAGAGAATTTATTTATCCTTGGCTAGGCCTTGACTACATAGAAAAAGATTTTAAAAAACTCACCAATATTCATCTAATTACTCAAATTGAAGACTTTAATCACGGCTGGCAGTTTACCGGTCGTTTAGGCGTAAGTGATGGCAGCAAGGACAATTCTGCTTGGGCACTGCTTTTCGCGCAAATTAACAAGGGGTTTGAGCTGCATAAAGATGCCTTATTGTTAATGAATCTTAATTTTGAAGCCGATGTCTATAAAAATAACCAACAACGTTTTTTATTGACGTTAGACAGTGAGTACTTTTATCGTTTTACCAAAGAATGGGGCTTATATTTAAACAACGTTAATGTGTTAAGCCACAATCAGTACTTAGATCAACCCATCACCATAGGGGGAAACACTGGCTTACGTGGTTTTCCACTACAATACCAACATGGTAAGCGAAGTGTAAAACTCACCAGTGAAATACGTTACTACCCTGAAATTAATTTATTCAAACTATTTGATCTTGCTGGCGCTGCTTTCTTTGATACTGGCAGAGCTTTTGGCGACTCGCCTATCGCCAATGAAGAAGAAAACTGGTTATACTCTGTCGGAATAGGTGCAAGGCTATACTCACCTCATTCTGGCGGAAATCATCAAGTAATTCATATTGATTTTGCTTTACCACATACAGATAACCCTGATTTGGACAAGTTTGAAATCAGGGTTGAAGCAAAACAGTCTTTTTAGCTAGTCTTTAGAAAAATCAGCCCACTTACAAAAATCGCTTCAAAACACGGTCAATTTGGGTAAAGCGGATCTTTTTAAGTAATTTTTGCGGTTTTTCAGGGTAATCACCAACACTGTCAAGCTCATCATAATGGTTAACTTGTTTGGTATGTTGCATAATCGTAATCAACTCTGGGGCAACTTTATTCATCAATGCCTTAGAAGGATCATCAAGCAACAAGCCATTTTCCAAATCTAGTGTCCAGGCACGAGGATTTAAATTACTACCAGTTAAAAAGTGATAACGCTCATCACTAACAATACCTTTTAAATGAAAGCTATTATCATCATGTTGCCACAAACGAACTGTTAACAATCCTTTATCGATAAAGTGTTGATAGCGTTTAACAAAACGTTTTAACAGCATTTCATAAATATAAGGCACTATACCAATAGTGCTAAAAGCACTTTCATCTTTAATGAAAAAGTCGTTTGCGGTTTTATCGCCAACAACCAAAGTAATTTTTATACCTCGCTTGAGCGCACTAACCACATCCTTTGCCAACACAGGCGGTAGATTAAAATAAGGGGTAAAAATTAATAATTGCTGTTGGGTATTTTTAATCGTTTGCCTGATAGCACGATTAAGTTGGTTTTTTCTTCGACCATAACCAATAAAGGGCTTTATAGTTATTGGCTGTTCAACAACAGCAGAGCACTTATTGCTATCTATACTCTTCACCTGATAAGCACTTTTTTTGAGCAGACTCTTTAAAGCAATAATATTACGTTTTTGCTGACTTTGACTGGGTAATTCAGCGTTATTGAGTAAAGGAGCAAAATTTGATTCAATAAAGACTTTGCGCAAATAATGACAAAAGCTATTAGCTAATTGCGCACTGTTAATTTGATAATATCGGTCTAAACGATAACGAGAGCTTTGCTGCATATAGATATCGTTAATACTCGCGCCGGTATAAAACAGCGAATCATCAAACACCATTCCTTTTAAGTGCAAAACACCAAAAAGCTCTTTTCGCTTTACGGCAACGCCATAAATGGCAACTTGCTGCGGGTATTTTTTGGCAAGCTCTAAATAAAGCGCACGATTGCCTAGGCTTTCTTTTTCACCAATGAGTCCCCGCTGACCTCGGTGATAATCAACAAAGATATTAATTACTAATGAAGGAGTCGCCGCTTTTGCTTGATACAAAGCATGTAGAATTTCTCTACCTGCCTCGTCATCTTGCAAATAAAGTGCGGTAATATAAATACGCTGGGTCGCATTAGTAATTAATGACAATAATTGCTGCTGGTATTGTTTAGGAGAAGAGTAGACTTCAATGTCAGTATCACTAACGACGATTTTATTCATTTATTATTTTACGAACATACGATGATAAGGCTGAGTATAACAAGTTTATGATGTCGGTACAGCAGCCTTTTTATTTCCACTTCCTAGAAATTAAATCACCATAGCTAATTCAGCAGCCTGACGAATGGCACGTTTGGCATCAAGCTCAGTGGCAACATTAGCACCGCCAATTAAATGTACATTCATATTGCCACTTTCAAGGGCTTGTTGTAAATCACGGTTCGGCTCTTGTCCTGCACAAATAATGACATTATCAACATCAAGCAATTGCTCTGTACCATTAACCTCAATCAATAACCCCTCATCAGAGATTGATTTATAGGTTACTCCAGGGATCATATTAACGCCATGCTTAACTAAGTTAGCTCTGTGCACCCAGCCTGAAGTTTTACCCAAGCCTTTACCGACTTTAGTCTTTTTACGTTGCAATAAAGTGATTTGACGATCTGTGGTTAATTTTTCAAAGAGTTTATCGTTATTCAAGGCGCCTGACTCTTGGTAGCTTTTATCAACCCCCCAGCTGTTTAACCATGCATCAGGGTTAGTGGTAAGTGATTCCCCATGCTCTGCAAGGTAAGAAGCGACATCAAAACCTATGCCACCAGCACCAATAATAGCCACCTTCTCTCCAACAGGAACTTTCTCACGTAATACTTGTAGATAACTTAATACCTTAGGGTGGTCTATACCAGCAATATCAAGCTTTCTAGGTTTAATGCCTGTCGCTAAAATCACTTCATCAAAACCCGCGGCCAATAGGCTTTCTGCCGTTTGTTCGCTATTTAAATGCACAGGAATGTTATGCAAGGTTAGTTGCTTGTTAAAATAGCGCAAGGTTTCATAAAACTCTTCTTTGCCCGGCACTTGTTTGGCAACATTAAACTGTCCGCCAATCTCGCTTATTTTATCAAACAGCTCCACTTGATGACCACGCTCAGTTGCATAAACACTAAAAGCTAAACCAGCAGGTCCCGCACCTATTACGGCTAATTTTTTAGCTTGCTTGGCTTTGTTAAAGTTAAGCTCTGTTTCATAGCAGGCTCTAGGGTTAACCAAGCAAGAAGCACGTTTTTGTTGGAAAACATGATCTAAACAAGCCTGATTACAGCCAATACAAGTATTGATTTCATCGGATTTATTTGCCGCGGCCTTATTTACAAAATCAGCATCAGCTAAAAATGGTCGTGCCATAGACACCATATCAGCCTGCCCCGTTGCTAAAATTTCTTCAGCCACTTCAGGTGTATTAATACGGTTAGTGGTTATTAGAGGAACAGATACCTCTTTTTTCATTTTCTCGGTAACCCAAGTAAATGCTGCTCGAGGCACCGATGTTACGATGGTAGGTACACGTGCTTCATGCCAACCAATGCCAGTATTTATCAAGGTAGCACCCGCTTTTTCCACTGCTTTTGCCATGGTAACCACCTCATGCCAGTGATTTCCTCCTTCAACTAAATCCAACATGGAAAGCCTGAAAATAATAATAAAATTTTCCCCTACTTTTGCCCGCACTGCTTTTATGGTTTCAATGGCTAAGCGCATACGGTTTTCAATATTGCCACCCCATTTATCATCCCTTTGGTTAGTACGAAGACAAGCAAACTGGTTAATTAAATAACCTTCACTGCCCATAATTTCCACGCCATCATAGCCTGCTTTCGCTGCTAAACTTGCTGAATGAGCGTAATCTTTAATGGTGGAGTTAATTTGTCTTTCTGACATGGCTTTTGGCGTAAAAGGCGTTATTGGCGATTTAACTTTACTTGGCGCAACACTAAATGGATGGAACGCATAGCGACCTGTATGCAGTAACTGTAAGCATATTTTAGTGGGGTATTTATGTACGGCATCTGTCACTTGCTTGTGTTTATCAACATGCCAAAAATGGCTCATTTCACAACCAAATGGTGAAATACGACCGCGTTTGTTAGGGCTAACACCGCCAGTAACAATAAGGCCAACACCACCTTTAGCACGCTCTTCATAAAAAGCCGCTAATTTAGCCCAGCCATTTTTTTCTTCTTCTAACCCTGTATGCATTGAGCCCATCAAGGTGCGATTGGCTAATTGGGTAAAACCCAAATCTAATGGCGCTAATAAATGCGGAAATACTTTTCCTGTTGGCGAAGTGCCTGCTAAGCTTGATGTTGTCATATGAATTCCTATTGGTCAAACCAGATACGTTACTTGCTGTTAATTTACTCACATTCACTTAAAAACACAAGTTAATTTTGACACCTGTCAGATTAACTAAAAATAATTACTGCTCATTCATTATTAGTAGTACAATCTCCACTAACCTTAATAAAGTATTTAGCATAAAGATGAGCCAAGAAAAGATTAATAAACAAGCATTAGTCGCCTTAATCATTAGCGAGCTAAAACAGGAGCTAAATCAGGCGATTAGCGCTGCCAATGAAGCCCATGCTGCGGCTGTAGATGATCAAAGTGTCGCTGAAACTCAATACGACACCCTAGCGATTGAAGCTAGTTATTTAGCAGAGGGACAATCTAGGCGGGTGCAAGAGTTACAATCTGCCATCAAGGATTATCAACGCTTAACCCTAGTTAATTTTGATGAAAACACACCTATCGCATTAACCGCACTGGTAAAGCTTTCAGCAGATAATCAAGCGCAGCAGTGGTTTTTTCTTGGTTGTTCAGCAGGAGGCTTTCGTTGTCAATTAAACGCACAAAGTATTACCGTTATCACCCCACAATCCCCCATGGGTTTAGCGTTAACGGGTAAATTTCAAGATGATGATATTGAGGCGATGCTTGGCAATAGCAAGTTAAGTGATTATATTGCCGCTGTACAATAAATTATTGTTGATTTTGTTTTCATTTCTAAAAGCGACGCTATTTATTAAAACAATGCCGCTGTGTTTACTCGCTTACTATTCAAATAGCTCAATTGTTTCTCGATCCTTAACGCTTTAGGCTTAATAGATTGAATTTCTTTAATTATTTTATTTACTGACCAACCAAGCTCCATCAGCAATAAGGCAATAACAGTCCCTGTTCTTCCTGTACCTCCTTTACAATGTACTGCTACTACCCCCTTATTTTTTAACTTATTTAAGATGATTGATTTATGCTTTTGCCATTGTGATTCAAATGCAGTACTTGGCGCTTCATCATCAATAATAGGTAGTTGCAGCCAACTAACTTGATGTTGAGAACAAATATCAGCTAAAGAGCCTAAATCATTGGCCGCCATTTCTTCATCGAACATTAAGGTTAATAACATTGATGTGCCATTTTGCTTTAGCTGCTTTATTGACTCTTCAAGGCTGACTGATTTAGTGCCAGGACAAGGGGTAAATATTAGCTTGGCACCATTTTCCAACGTTAATACTTCAAAAGGGTGTTTATTCACTTAATGCTAATCTCTTGTTTAAAGTATGAAATCTATTGACTGCTTGAATAACTTACTCTTAGAGCTGAACGCGCACCGTCTGCACAGCATTAGCAGCAATAGCAACTTCAACATATTGGCTACCAATTTGTAATGAATAAGTTATTGGCGCTTTAGTAGTATTGAGTAATTGAACACTCAGTAAATTATTATCATTAATCGCAGCACTTGCATGTAATGCATCTTCATCTAGGCCATCTAGCTGCTGATTGACTTGTAATGCGGTATCACCCGGTCGAATGGTTTTGCTAAATTGTGCCAGTACATAATAAATTGGCGTGTAATATACCTCACCCGTTTGGGTGTCAATCATGATAGGTGCACCACAGAAATTACCAACGTGATTAGGGCCGCCATTTTTATCTAGCACAATATTCCAATCTATCCAGCCCTCAAGCCAGTGATTTAGACTGACGATAATGTTGCGAGCGTAACGGTGTACTGGCGTATATATTGGGTGGTTTTCAGGCTTTGGTGCCCATGTAGCTGTATATGCCCAATCGGTAGCATTTTCATTCCACCAAAAATCATCATTGTTAAACCAATTTGTTTCTTTGAAACGAACAGGATCTAATATACCTTCAGGGGCGTCTTTTCCTAGGTCATCAATGGTACCTTCTGTGTGAATAATGGAAAAGTCAGGGAATTTTTCATGAACGCGATCAAACACTTCTTCATTAACTTTATTCGTACTCTCGTACCAATGAACCGCGGTGCCATAAACATAAGGAGCCGTTTCTTTGTCTGCTAATATTTCATCGGTCCAATGCTCCATTTCATCACGATTTTGATCATAAATAAGTAATTTTACCGCTTCATGGTCACTGGCTTTTAATTTCGGCCCTAAGTGATCTTTAATAAAAGTACTTTGTGTTTTAGGGGTAAAATGCATGCTTTCCCACTGACCACTATTACCATGCGGTTCATTGACTGGCGTAAGCGCCCAAATATCAACTCCTTGTTTTTGATAAGCATCGAGGTATTTAATGAGATAGTCAGCATAGGTAGCAACATATTGTGGCTTTAACTCCCCGCCTGTCCCTTGATGGTTATTTTTAGGCGTAGGTTTAATGTAATAATCTTCAATATCTTTCATCCAAGGTGGTGCTGTCCATGCTGAAGCGACAATTCTTAAGTCTTTGTCCACCTGCTTGTTTTTAATGGCATAAGCTTCTTTTATCATTGGCAGTAAATCAAATTGCTCATCTTTAATGCCTTCATGTTCAGCCGCCCTAAAGCCATCGCTATCAACAGCTATGCTAAATGAAGTTAAGGCTGCATCGTCTTTAAGTTCAGCATATGAATATCGACCGTTTACCGCAAAGTCTGTCGCGCCAATATGAGTACGAGCTATTGAAAAGTTTGCGCCCTTTTCACCGTAAATGTTTTCCATCACTTCTGCTCTTTTATCTTTGTCTAAATGCGCCAGTACAAAAGCAGATGACTCAGTAAAAGAGGTACCAATACCGACAATTTTTTGTTTTACCAAATCAGGTCTTACTTCAATAACCTTGCCAGTGGCCGTGCCTTGTTGAAAGGTCAAGTTTTGTTGTGGTGCTATTTTATCGCCAGCTTCACTAGTCAGTAAAATTTCTTTTGTCGTTGAAAGATTATAATTAATACCCACAGTTTTTTTGCTCATTGGTGCTCCTTGATTTGGCTCTGCACAGCTAATCAATGTCGACGCTGACATTGCAATAACAAGGATGTTTTTTGATAATTTATTTTTGATAATTTTCATGTTAACGCTCAGGTAATTTTAGTGAATACAATCGAAAGTTAGAGTGCACTAGTTAGATAATATTAACTTGCCAAACAAGCCCGCATCTTTCCAACCTCGATCAGGCTCTTTACCGGGAGCAGACTCTGAGCCGATAAAGTTTTCCCTTAGTTCGCTGCCATCATTGTCGCAATAGGCCACCATCAAGCCCATGATCTTTCCTGCTGACAGTGCTACGGGTTGGTTATTTGTTGCTGTGTCTTTATATTCATCCGTATAGATATCAATACTTAATTCCCAAATCAGCTTATCGCCTTGTTGCTGCCAACGGCTTTCAACATGATGAGTATACGAACGTGCCTGCTTATCGGTGCCTATATCTATGGCTTGGTTATCTAAGGAAAAATGATAGGCAAAGGCGTTATGATTAAATTGATGCTCACCACCAGAAAAATCCTCATCTAAAAAGATTTCTAAACAATCATCATCCCAATATTGTGTTAATGGGTCTCGGTGGCTATCGATTAAGATGTCATCAACAATTTCAGCCATAAGATATAATTTAGATTTAGTCCAAACAATTTTATAGCGACCTTGAAAATCTTCTTTGGAATACTCTGGACCTAACCAGCGCTGATCGAGTGGTTGCCATTTTGCCAATTGCCAAATACTTTCGTTGGCAATCCCGTCAACCTTTGGCGCTTTTTCGGCGTAAGGAGCATAATAATTTGTTCGGCCTTGATAATGGCTATCAGCGGCATAAGCGGGTAACAAAAAAAACATTGAAAATAGAGAAACTATTTTCAAACCAATATTTATAATTCTACTCTTTGTCATGCCAGTCTCGCTTATCAATGATTTCATCTCTGCTTCGAGTACAGACATGATGATTGACTCATCATCATGTCTGGCATGAATTAAAACAATAGTATTACGCTAGAGTGGATTTTTATTGCGGCAAAATGGACAAAAAATAAAGGCAGGAATTAGTAGCCTGTTTACATCTCTGTTAAGAAGTTTTTGATAACTTCGCGGTAATTACGACTCACTTTGACTTGATCATACTCTCCCAATTTCAGAAAAAACTCACCTTTGGTATGAGGAATAACCTTTTGGATATAATTGAGATTAACTATGGTTGAGCGATGAACACGTTTAAACATTTCAGGATCTAAATCTTCTAGCAAATTCTTTAAAGTACAGCGTTTTATATGGGTAACCCCTTGAGCGTGAAGACAAACATAATCTCCTGCAGCATCTACCCACTCAATGTCTGCTTGTTTTAATAAAGTAATATCGTCCCGGTCTTTAATCACTATTTTACGCTCAACCTTACCTGTATCTATCTTTGGTAAGGACATACTGTGCTCTATAGCACTATCTGTATTTTCTCTTTCATTAATCGTATCTATTGCGCTAATGATTCGAGATTTATTTAACAACTCTTCGTCTGTTTCAAAACGTACTATAGCCCGTTGAATGGCGCGTTGAATACGCTCTTCATCAATAGGCTTAAGAATATAATCCACCGCATGCACATCAAAGGCATCTAGGGCATATTGTTCAAATGCGGTGGTAAAAACCACCATAGGAACAATGTCAGATTGTAATTTTTTTATCACACCAAAACCGTCAATGCCCGGCATTTGTATGTCTAAAAAAATCAAATCAGGTGCGAAATCCATTGTTGCTGCAATAGCTTCCCTACCATTTTTGCATTCGGCAACAATGTCTATCTCAGGAACTTTAGCTAACTTAGCACGTAAAAAATTGAGCGCTAATGGTTCATCATCAACAATAATTGTTCTTAACTTAGCCATAAATTTAACTCACCGTTTTTGAGTTTTGTACTTGCTTGTGCATATTTGCTTCATCACTACTTTCTAATGGCAGTTTAATTATAGTTTTTAAACCACCTGATGGCATAATATTGAGGTTAAATACATAGTTATCTGTATATAATACTTTAAGTCGTTCATCAATATTACGCAAGCCAACACCTCGACTAGCCTTTCCTTTTATCTTATTTCTATCAACGCTTATCCCTGCGCCAGTATCACTTAATTCTAAGACTAGTTTGTCGTCAACAACGTCAGCAAATAAACTGATGGTGCCGCCTTCTTCGTTTTGAGCGATAACATGTTTCATTGAGTTTTCAATAATTGGCTGTAGTAGCAAGCTTGGAATTAACGCTGACTTTGCCAGTTCAGAAATTTGAAAATCTAGTTTTAGCCGCTCCCCAAAACGCGTTTTTTCTATTTCTAAATATAAATTCAGTGCTTTAATTTCAAATTCTAAGGCTATTTTAGTATCGGGATTATTATCCAAAGAATAACGTAAGAACTTACTTAACTGCACGGTCATTTGTTGCGCTTTTTCTGATAACTCATACTCAATCAAAGAGTTTATCGCATTAAGAGTATTACAAAGAAAATGAGGGTTTAGCTGGTAACGCAGCATTTTAATTTTGGCATCCCTTGCCACAGATTGAGCACTGAGCCTTTTAAGCTGTTCCGATTTTGCTTCAGCTTCCTTTTTGAGCATGATTTTATGTTCAAATTGCAACAATTGATAATAGCGAATACCATGAAAAAAACCTGCCCAGCAAAAATAAATAAAGATGCTACTGAAATACCAACCACCAAATTGTTCCCAAATTTCACCTGTATTCGTCAGCCTTATATATAGTTCTACTCTAATAACTGTCCAGAAAAAAGAAACCAATAACACCGATGCAACGCTTATCAACGCTCTGGTCAAAATAGGTGTATTCCAACACCTCATATAAATCCAATACAGAGGCAGTGTAAAGATTATACCAACGACAGATTGCCAAAAAGTGTGACTAAGGTGGGCAACATCAATTTGCACATACCAAAGTGTTAATGAAATTAAGCTAATGAGAGAGACAAAAGACCAAAAGCAGACTTGCAAAGTCCAAAATAAGTAAACTGGATTTTTTAATATTGAACTGATTTTTTGTTGTAAAAAATTTTCAGTCATAGCGACTCCTGAAGTTTCAACTTATTATATTACAATGTCTTATCAAAAGGGGCGAATATAAAATTCCTATACGTCGCTTGCATTGACCACTTTACCGCAAAATAAAAAATATACAAAACATGTTATTAGAGACTTACAACGATAAAAGCCCTGCTTTTGTAAACAAAAGCAGGGCTTTGTATAAATACACAAATAACTAAGCTACATCTTCTTTTGGCTTGATATCAATTATCGTGTTGGGATATATATCCTTCATCACCAACTTAGGCGTACGATCAACCCTAAATAATCCCCAGTGTTTTTCAGGCTCGAGTGGATCGGGAGAGCCTTTCCATGGTTCATCAAAAGCTTCAAAGACAAAAGTCAGAATCTTTTCTTCAGTGGTCCATGCAAGCAGTTGCTCATAATATTGTGCCTGTAAGTCTTCATTGGCATTCCATGGTTCTATACCTCGTCCATTAGACGCCGTTGTCCAGCCAGCCTCAGTGATGATCACTGGGGTATTTGGATAATGATTGGCAACACTATAATAATTTTGTTTGGTATATTCGAGCGCATCTTCCATGGTTCTAAACTCCCATGCGGGATAGGTATGAATAGAAATAAAATCTAACACCTCAACCAATGGCTCTAATTTATAGGTCCAGGGAACATAGTTCTCACAAAAAGTAACCGGTTGTTTAATTTCTTTTTTAATTTGTTTCACATAAGTGACTAACCTATCAACGGGTACCATGTGATCAGTCCATTCAACACTGGCCTCATTACCCACAGAAACTGAAAAAACAATATCATCATACTTTTGTGCTAAATGAATCATTTTATGAATTTCGTCACAATTTTTCTGTCTATTGGCATTAATAGTTTCTTCACTAAATTCAGCACCCCACGGACAGTGTGGATTACTCATTTCTGCCGCAACATCAACACCTAACATCACTTTAAAATGTAGCTTTTCTTTGCGGATAACATCTAAAACTAGTTCCGCATGAAAGCCACTGTCATAAATTCTCAAGTAGCTCCAATTACTTGCTAGTATCTGTAGGTCTTCTTTGACCTCTTTATAGCTTGGGTAGATACCTTCTCTTGGGTTTTGTCCTTCACGATAGCCCGAATAGCAAATGGCATTGGCGTGAACTAAATTCATTGAACTAATGGTTGCTACTTTATCACTGTGCTGTTTAAACATATTTTAAATTTCCACTTTTATCCCAAAGTCCCCAATGTGCGCCGACACCGCCTTCATCTTTTACTTTCCACACCTCATCGAATGATGAAAAATAAAAGACATCAATATCCTCTTCTTCTGCCCACTGATAGGTACCAAGAAAGTACTTTATGGCATTTTCATAAGAAGGCACCGCGCCCCACTCTTCTGGGCCTTCGTTCGGCCAACCAGTTTCAGTAATAATGACTTTTTTGCCATTCGCTATTTTCATGGCGCGACGATACATGTCTTTCATGTAAAGAATGGAATACTCAAGAGCACAACCTTCCCAAAAGGGATAACAATTTGCCAAAATCACATCGCAGGCATCAGTAATTTTAGGGTGTACTTCAAATTCGTAATAAGCATCGACATACCCTACATCTATGTTTGGCAATGCCTCTTTTACACGATTGATGTATTCAATTAATTGTGCTTCGGTTAAATCTTCGCGAAGTAATACTTCATTACCCACGGCGACAATATCGGCGTAACCTTGTTTAGCCACTTCGATAAGGTTATTGATCTCTTTCTCATTATTTTCTAAATCATCATCCAACCAGGCACCCACTAAAGTTTTTAGTCCCTGTTGTTTCGCTATTTTTGGAATGTTTTCATTGCCATCAGTACAAGAAAAAGAGCGAACCCAGTTAATATTTTGAGAAATAACAGCCAAACGCTCGGTTATTTGAGCTTCTGTTATCACGGTACCTGGCCCTTGCCCCTCCACATAAGGGCTAAAGGAAATACCATGAATTTTATTTTCAAGCACCCTAGTAACGCCGCTTTGTAAAGCTTGACGAGAAGAATGACCGACATTCATTCCCGCTAAAGACATATGTTTATTGTATTTACTCGACATGGGAGTCTCCGATAACTCTCGTTGTGCATAAAGTTGTTGTTGAAGGATACATTTACATGCACCTTCAACATTGAGGATTAGCTAGTTATTTGTTTTAACTGTTATTAATAAAATAAATCTTCGCTTGATATAGTTAATGTTAATTGCTGAATTTCACCACTTCGAAGGAACAACTCTGAACTTTCTTTAGCGGGTAACCCTAATTGTGAAAGGGTTTGTTGCTCACCATTGTTATAAGTCACTAATAAAGAAGGCGCTACTGCATCATTAAGTTGATAAATAATAGGCACCTGACACCAAGTAAAAGCAAGTGCCATTGCAGGCACGATAATTTCTTGCCAGTTGTTATCGACATCTAGATAGCGGAACGGTTTTGATGCTTCAATGAACTCACACGATTGCAGTAAATTCGGCACAAAAGACACTTTACCTGCTTTCACTCGAACACCTAACTCACCAAAGCGAGATAATACTTCTTCTTTTACCTGCCCTGTCATACCCGGTTGTTGAGCACCGGCATGTTTAGGGGTATGTGAGTAGGGATCCATAGGGAAGGCGCCATATTCTTGAGGCGTTTTATTAAAACCTATACCGTCACGAACACGATAATACAAGCTGGCCATTTGCTTTGTAGTTTCATCACTTTCACCTTGCTCTAAGCAAGTAAAGAAGTTTTCTTCTACAGCTAACATTAATTTAGACACCATGTGCCAGTAGATACAACCTAAGCCTTCAAAGCCAAACATGCCACCTGAACGACCGGTAAAGGCTTGATGATTAAAGGTTTGCTCATAAAGCGCCAACACTAATTCTTTATCTTTTGCCCGTTCACCTTGGTATTGCTCACCCAGCTCAGTTAATTGTTCAGTTAAGACATTACTGTTAGTTATTTCGCTATTAAAGCGATACTCACCATCAACATCTTGTAAGATAATGCGTTCGTCTTGTTTTTTAAGCATTTGTTGTAGCAATGAAATGCTTTCAACTTGCTCGGAGCAGACGCAGTTTTTCTCTAAGAAGCTAGGCAACTTCCTATCTGGATATAACATAAAGGTATTTTGATCTGGGCGATAAACATCACTGGCAAATAGTGCATCTAATACCTTAACAGTCTGTTGTGGTTTAAGTGCCCCAGAGCTTAACGCAGCAACCTGTCCTTCTAACATGGGGTATAAACGTTGCAAATGTGAGCTATCACTTTCTAAGCTCAGTAAATTATAAGCGTTGTATAAACCATCAGCTCGCTCATTAGTTGCAATGGTATGCTCAATTGCTGTTAAGGCATCAGCTAACATCAAGGTAATTTGCGTTACGTCTTGCGGTACTTGACCAGTAAAACCTTCTTGTCGATAAACGGCGTCACGATAACGACTGGCTGCCATACCCAATTCAGCCGTACTTTGAAAACGTAACTCTGGGCTTACTACTTCATCGGTTAACTGTGAAGCTAACTTATTAAGCGCTGCGGCTGTTTCTAACAACCACTGATGAACTTCCTCAGAGATCATTACCTCTTGGCTTTCATTCGCGAGTAAGTCTTGGAAAAAGCAGATATAACGACGCAAGTAACATAACGTGACCATGGATAAGCCCTGCCCCACTAAAGCATTATTAGCATCATTCCATTCAGGTCTTTGGGTGTTTAGCCAAATGCCACCATCAATCACTAAGTTCCCTAGTTTTGATAACAGCGGAGCTAATAGTTTTTCCAGCAGGTTTACTTGGTAAACGTCGCCATTAGCATCTAATACTAATTTACCATCAGCGCCTATGGCTTCAACACGTTGTTCAATCCTAAGTGACAATTCTTCGTCGTAAGTCACTGTGCTTTTAGCATCTTCAACTAGTGCGTCAAAGCCCTTAATGCGATAAGGCACATTGGCATAACTAAAGGTAGCTTGGCGCAGCATTTCACTGAGTTTTTCAGGATGAAATTGGCTTGAGAGTTCCAGCATTTTTTGCAAGTATATGATCTGATGATCACCCCAGTAGCCAATATAACTCCATGGATCATCTAGCTCTTCCACTTCCCAATCAATGCCTTCTTTGGTAATTCGATATGGGTTATAACCATCCATCGTCGAGGCATTAACAAACTTAGCAATGACACTTTCAATAAATTGTGGGTAACTATAGGTAAGCGCCTCCCAGTTTTGGAAGATATCTCGCCAGTTTCCTTGATACGTTAATAAGCGATTGTTGTTGTCATCCACCAATTTAATGGCAAACTGGTTCCATGGTCGACTCGGATCACCATGGCGGCGCCCAAAAGAAATAGGTAAGTATTCTCCACTTAAGCGCTCAAGTTGATTATCACCAGACACTTTGATTTTCTCGATTAATTCGACAAAATTTAACTTTGCTGGTAAACCGTCTAACAATGCTTTGTTACGCTGATAAACATCACGGTTAAACAATGCTATGGTGCTGGAAAAATCCTGTGAAGATATCATGTATTGATCATCAAAAATGCCGCCACGTAAGACATTAAATAACACATTGGCATAGTGATGCTCAGCAACACTCTCTTCACCCGTTAACTGAAAACCGTCGGCTGAGGCCATAATACGGGCTAGTTCATCAGAGCCATTTGCTATCGAGCCCTGTATATCACTATTGAGTTGTTCAACATTTTTAAGCTGGCGCCTTAGGGCTACAGACTGGCTTTGGCTTTGCTCTATGTTGGCAACTAATTGCCATTTTTGAGCGGCATTTGGCGCTAATTCAATGGTAGTATTGACTAAGTAAGCACCTCGAATACCACGCTTGGTTAACTCTTGCTCTACCTGTTCGCCACGACGAAAAGCCTCTAACTGTTCAGACGAAAGTAATATATTGGCTTGCTCAAAACCAAGGCAGAAAACCGTATTGGCTTTTAATGACTCACAAGGCTCTGCTCTATCGGTAATACCCGAAAATAAGGTAAAAAAGGCAAGACCTGAGGCATCATCTAACTCAGTACATTTATAGGCATCCACTAAATTACTTGAATTGGTTTGGGTAAAGCGAGGCGTGCCCGCAGGTAAAATATTTTGAAAACCATCAATCAGTTCAACACTTAATGGTTTATCAGATAAACTTTCTATTTCACATTGGCGAACAAAACCATATTGATCGCTGGTTGCCCAGGTATAACGAAATGCCAGTTGCAAGTCATGATTAATTTCTTCAAAACAAAGCTTGTTACCTAAAACATTTTTGTACAAGTTTCTGGTAATATCAAAACGAAGTTCATGCTCACGATTGAAGGGTTCCCAATCAATTTTTTCACTGTCACTTTTGACTCTTAAAAGCGTTTTACAACCAGTGTGTAAGTCACTTTCGTGAATTCTATCTACGGTTATATAGGGAAACAAGGCGGTTTCCGGAGATACTCGCCCAGCGGTCAAGCCGCCCGTAGAGGATACAAATAACCAATGATCGCTATTTGAAATAACACTGACAAAAAATGGTGCCATCTTGTTAACATTATTAATGGCATAAAATCTTTCATCACCCATGGTGACAAATTCGCCGGTTACTTGCTTGTTGCTTGTTTTACATGTTTTCATATTAATTCCTACCTAAACTAGAGGTATATTTACTTCTTAAATACTCAGATTAGTGTGTACAGTTTTATTATTAGATCTGTATCTACTCGTTATTTTGTTAATGGTTTAAATACCCAAGTGAATTCAAAATTCAGGTTTCAGTTGGAATTAGAAACGTATTTTGAGTTCGCTTGGGTATATATTCTTACGTAATCAACTTCCATTGATACTGGGAAAATACTATCGTCAATGGGTCCACCCGCTTTTCCCCACATACCACCAATAGCAAGGTTTAAAATAACGTGATAAGGGTGGTCAAAAGGCCAAGCTTTCCAGTCTGTGCCCTCATTTGAATAAAAGAAATACGGGGTGTTATCAAAAAATACGGTAATATGCTCTGGCGTCCACTCTATAGAATAAAGATGGAAGGATTGTTCAACATTTTTTCCTTCAAAGCTTGATTTTCGCTGTTCCCAATTAGCCCAGTAATAGGCCTTATTGTGTACAGTGCCATGGATGGTTTGCATGTCGTAACCAACGTGCTCCATGATGTCAATTTCACCTGAATTTGGCCAAGCATCACAGGTTGCACTGCCTTGCCAATCTTCATTTTCTTGACAGGTGGTGGAATACTTAAAGGGGTCACTCGGTAACATCCATATTGCTGACCAAGTGCCTTGCCCTGCCGGCAGTTTGGCGCGAACGTCAACGCGGCCATAAAGAAAGTCACCTTTACCCTGAGAATGAATTCTGCCTGAGGTATATTCTGCATCGCCTTGCTGCTCTTTATGAGCAGTAATAATCAATTTCCCGTCTTCAACATGAACGTTTTTAAGACTATCTGTATAGGCTTGATCTTCACTATTAACCTTTCGAGCAGGCCAAATATCATGGCTCCACTTGTTTGGATCTGGCTTGCCTTGATAGTCGAACTCATCACTCCACACTAATTGCCAATCGCTAGATTTAGTGCTTTTTTTACGCACAATCAAGGCACTGAGAATAGGTTGTCCAGCCGAGGCTTTAAAATGAATATCAAGCTTACCATCGCTCACTTCAATATTATTAACGCCGCGTACTAGCGATGAATGATGATTGCCATCGCGGGCAAGCCTAACATCTAAATCATCAATAACTAGCTGTTGCTCTGCAAAAACATCAAATACTCTTTCGCCAACAGGGATATCTTCTGGCTCAGCAAATTTAAAAATTATGTCATAGCTGCCATTTTCTATTGCTTTGTTAATGGCTAAATCACCCACTCGATAGGACTGATAGATGAAATTATCTTGTGAGCCTTTAATCTGTTTAATTTCGCCAACATCACCAGCCGATGATAAGGAGTCTGCTTGATAGGTTATGCCATCAACGCCAATATATTCCTTACCGCCAACATTAACCGCCCAAACTACGTCGTTAGTAATAGGTAAAAAGGTATTAAGTGTATTATCTTCAGATTGTTTTTCCGCACAGCCAGAAAGAGCGCCAAGCAGCAATGTTGATATTGAGGCATATAACAAATAATTTTTAATAGTGTTGTTTTTCATGTTGCTTTACGCTCCTAAAACAGACAAAGTTTATTAGTCAGCAATAATTAACGTAACAATAAGGCAACTTCAGGGTATGGCAATCAAAACGAGGTAAAATGGACTAACGCTGCGACCAACTAGACTCAAGTTGATTAGAACAGCGATAGCAAGCTAGATCATCCAGTAGGCAGGTAAGACAAAGATATCAGGCGCTATTTGTCAGACCATCAATTAGCCAAAATAGTCATTTAGTCCATTCCATCTCCTCCATCATCCCATCTGACCGCATTTCCATTCGCCTAAGAAAAATTTTATGCTACATAACAATACAGAAATGCAATTTTTATTAACGTATTTTCGTACTTCATCTTTTTGTCTAAACGTGTTTTACTCATAAAAGTTAGACGCGTTATAGTCAGCTAAGATTATTGAAATCTAGGGGAGTTAAGAATGATAACAATGTATAGCGCTAAGAAAAAAGCGTTTGGCCTTTCAACTTCAGTAGTTATTGCTGTCGCCGCCGGACTTACTGGTTGTGGTGGTGGTAGCGTAGAAACTGAAACAAAAGTCAACGCAGTTGAGCCAGCACAACCAGTAAAAACAGACAGTGATTGGTTGATGGTATGGAATGATGAATTTGATGGCAGCACAATTGACGCAAATAAGTGGACGCACGAAGTAAATTGTGACGGTGGCGGCAATCAAGAAGCACAATGTTACACTGATGATGTAGCCAATTCATACGTTGCAGATGGTATGCTCAATATCGTTGTTTTACCGGCAGAAGAAGGTGCTCAAAAACCATATACCTCAGCCCGATTAACGACTCAAGACAATCGTAGTTGGAAATATGGTCGCTTTGAAATGCGCGCTAAATTACCTTCAGGTCAAGGTTCATGGCCGGCATTTTGGATGCTGCCTACCGATGAAGTTTACGGTGGCTGGCCTCGTTCAGGTGAAATCGATATTATCGAATCGGTAAACTTAAAAGCGGGTACCAGCGATGGTGGTAGTGAAGCTAATGTTTATGGCACATTGCATTACGGCAAAGATTGGCCAGACAATAGTCGATCTGGACAACCATATTTACTGCCTGATGATATCAACCCTGCCGATGACTTTCATACTTATGCAATAGAATGGCAAGAAGGCGAAATTCGTTGGTATGTTGATGACTATTTATACGCGACTCAACGCAAATCAACAGTGCGTTATAACTCTAAAGACGAAGCTATCGGTTTATCGCATCGTGGTTGGTTTACAGAAAACTATTCTATTGTTACTGGTGAACTTGAAACTCAGTGGGAAAACGCTCCGTTCGATCAAGATTTCCACTTACTGCTTAACTTCGCCGTTGGCGGAGACTGGCCAGAAAATGTTAATGATTTAGGCATTGACGCCTCAGCGTTTGAAAATGGTCAATCCTATGTTGTTGACTATGTGCGAGTATACCAGTGTCAACAAGATACCTTAACCGGTAAAGGTTGTGAAACTGTGCGTCCTGGCTACGATGATAAAGAAGATGCCTTAGTTGAAGGTCAAGCGCCAATTCCTTCACCGCCAACACCTCCTGGTCCTCCAGCAAGCTTAACTATCTTCTCGGGTACAGAAGATCCAAGCTGGCCGGCATGGGACTGTTGTGGTGGCTCAACACCAACAGTAGTTGCCGATGCAGACAAAGGCAATGTGATGGAGTTTTCTGTTGGTGAAGCACCAACGGTTAATGGCTTTATCTCTAGAGAAGCTTTTATTACTGATGAAGCAGGCTCACCGAGCCCATTTGACGCTTCAGGCGCCATTACCACGGGTGCAATTCGTTTTGAGATGAAAGCAGCGTCATTACCAAATGATGCCGGAGCTGATTGGCGTTTCAAAGTAGAAAGTTCAGAAGCTACAACCGCCGCTGAAGTGTCACTTTCTGCAAGCTCAGAAGGTGTATTACCAACGGCAGGAGAATGGCAAACTTATACCTTCCCACTACAAATGTTAGCGGATGCTGGTCTTGATTTAAGCGCCATCGATGTTGTGATGATATTTCCAGCTTGGGGTGCAGGTGAAGGCGCGGTTTATCAAGTAGCTAATGTAGAGATTGACTCAGGTGTAAACTCATCTTCTCCAGAGCTAGTACTGTTTGAAGATGCAGAAAACGCCAGCTGGCCAATGTGGGATTGTTGTGGTGGCTCAACACCAATTGTTGAAACCGACGATGAAGACCACGGTGCAGTAGCTGAGTTCGCCATTGGTGCTGATCCAACGGTAATGGGCTTTATTTCTAGAGAAGGAAATACTGATACTCCAGCTCCTTTTGATGCTACCGGTATTTTAGCCAATGGTGTCGTGCAATTTGAGATGAAAGTTAACACCATGCCTAATGACGCTGGTGCAACTTGGATGTTCAAAGTTGAAGCAGATAATGCAGCAACTGCCGTTGAATTACCATTATCAGATAGTGTCGAAGGTGTTACGCCAGCGGCAGGTGTGTGGCAAACCTATACTTTTACCCTAGCGGATTTAGCTGATGCAGGCTTAGATGCAAGTGCCATTGACGTGCTGATGATATTCCCTGCATGGGGTTCAGGTGAAGGTGCGGTTTACCGTGTTGATAACGCCAAAATTTATGATCCAAACGCGTCTAATGATTTTAGCGGACATGTATTGTTTGCTGATCAAGCCAAAGACCAATGGAGTATTTGGGATTGTTGTGGCGGCTCAACACCAACCGTTGAAAATGACGATACTGATCACGGTATGACTGCAGAGTTTATTATTGGCGAAGCACCAACGGTTATGGGCTTATTAGCTGATGACGATGTTTACTTAGACGCTTCAAGTTTATTGACTAACGGTGTTGTTCAATTTGAAATGAAAGTGCTTGATGCTCCCGTTGATGCTGGCGCGGTATGGAAGTTTAAAATTGAAGGCGGCGATGCATCTACTGCTGTAGAACTAGACTTAACAGCAAGTCAAGAAGGTGCAGCACCTGTTGTTGGGCAATGGCAAACTTATACTTACTCATTACAAAGCTTGTTTGATGCTGGTTTAGGTATCGACCAAATTGATGTCCTAATGGTTTTCCCTGCATGGGGTAGTGGTGAAGGTGCAAGATACCGTTTAGATAATGTCATGATCTATGATCCAAGTGATGTTCCAGCGCCACAAGGCTTAACAATCTATGACAACGCTCAAAATGCAGAATGGGCAATTTGGGACTGTTGTGGTGGCTCTACTCCTACTGAAGAAGATGATGGTGGTGAGCATGGCATGGTAGCAGAATTTGCCATCGGTGCTGCACCAACTGTGATGGGTTTCTTAGCTGATGACGGTGTTTATTACGACGCAAGTTCTCTATTAAACAGTGGTGTGGTGAAATTCGATATGAAAGTGACAACTGCACCTAATGATGCTGGCGCTGTTTGGAAATTCAAAATCGAATCTGGCGATGCAGCAACTGCCGTTGAACTGGATTTAACCGCAAGTCAAGAAGGTGCGGCACCCGTTGTTGGAGAGTGGCAAACATATACCTTCTCATTGCTAGATTTGTTTGATGCAGGTCTTGATATTAGTGCTATCGATGTGTTGATGGTATTCCCTGCTTGGGGAACAGGCGAAGGGGCTGTATATCGTATTGATAATGCGGCAATAACAGCTCAATAGTCTCGTTAATTAAAAATGTTGTGCGGTACTAGCTTTAAAAAAGTACCGCAGTTTTTAAAACTAATTTTAACTAAGTAGAGTTAACATGAAACATACAAAATTTTCTAAAAAACGCTTAGCCGTTTATATTTCAGCAGCACTGACTGCTGGCCTTAATACTAGTGTTATGGCTGAAGAAGCCACTTTAAAAGAACAAGAACAACAAATTGAAGTTATTGAAGTAAAAGGTATAAGAGGTAGTTTACTTCGCTCAATGGATTTAAAACGTAACACCTCAGGTGTTATGGATGCTATTTCAGCTGAAGAGATGGGTAAATTTCCAGATACTAACCTAGCTGAATCTTTGCAGCGTATTACCGGTGTTACCATTAGTCGTGAAAACGGTGAAGGTAGCCAAATTACCGTGCGTGGCTTTGGTCCCGCATTTAACTTGGTCACCCTCAATGGTCGTCAGATGGCGGGCACAGGTTTTACCCGTTCATTTAACTTTGAAAATCTGTCATCTGAAGGTGTTAGTACGCTAGAAATCATGAAATCGGCTCGTGCAGATGTGCCAACGGGTGGTTTGGGGGCGACAGTAAATATAGTCACCGCTAAACCATTTCAAAATACTGGTGAAAAATACTCTTTTATGGCAAAAGGTATTCACGACACTTCCGTTAAAGCAGGCGATGATATCACTCCAGAAATTTCAGGTCTTTACAGCAATACCTTTGCGGATGACAGGTTTGGTGTCTCTGCCAACTTCTCTTATCATCGCAGAGACTTTCAACGACAAGGTGCCAATGTGCGTTCGTGGATGGTTAATCCCGCTTTAACAGTTGATGCTGAAGATATCATTGACAATAGACCTATGGACGCAGAAGGAAATCCAGTTCAGCAATATATGGAAATAGATAGTGAAACGGGTGAACTGGTACCAGTTGCAGCCTCTTTCTTCCCGCAAGAAATAAGTTTTTCCAAGGATGATGTCCAGCGTGAACGTACCAATGCGCAAGTAACCTTGCAATTTGCCGCAACAGATGATTTGATTTTCACCCTTGATCACACCATCAGCAATGCGGTAACAGGCAATAACTCACTATCGTGGGGCATGTGGAATGGCTCATTTGGCGGTAATGCCAATGCCTATGAGCTGGATGAAAATGGTACGGCCATTTATTACAACTCTGCCGGTGATGATGGCTCATTTACCTCCTTTCGTGAAACTACTGAAATTGATTCAGCAGCCACAGGCCTTAACATTGAGTGGTTTGTCACTGATGATTTTAGTTTAACTTTTGATGCACATACCTCAAAAACCACCACAGACAATGGCATGGATACTGGACTTGGCGCCAATGCTAGAGTTATCTTGGGCTCTGCCGATTTAGCTAACAAAGAATACTTCTTTAGAGAAGGCGATATTCCAGGCTACAACATTAACTGGAATCATGGCTCACAAGAGCTGACTCCTAGCCAAATTGGCTCTAATTTCAGTATCTTTACCAGAACACCGGGCGAGTCTGAAGTATCACAAGCCCAATTAGATGGTAAATGGTTAGTAGACACAGAATTCGGCCTACAAACAGTTAAATTTGGTGCTGCGTACACTAAACAATCACTCAGTGGCTGGGGTGGCTCTAACAACGCTAATGCACCAGGCTTTAATAATGGCACCTTTGCGGAAATCTTCCCTGACAGCATGTTTGAGCGCGTTGATCTGAGTGACTTCCTTGATGAGTTTTCTTTTGCTTCAGGTAGTGTTGCCCCAGGTTATGCCTACACATTTGATCTCGATGAAGCCTTCACCCGACAGGCTGCATTTTTAACGGCAGATGTGGTGGGTAGTGACGTTTACCAAGTTGGTAGTTTTGATAGTAATACCTTCCCAGTAAACAAAGTCGAAGAAGAAACAATCAGTTTATATGTGGCAACTGATTGGGAATTTGAAATTAGCGACTATTATGTTGAAGTCAACCTTGGCGTTCGTTATGAGCAAACTGATATAGTCAGTCCTGCAAAGAGCCGAATTGCTGAGCAAGTATACTGGGCTGGCGGCTCAGAGTGGATTACTCAATTTGCCAGTGGTGGCGAGTTTGTTGAAGTAGATTTTGAAGGTGACTACGACATGCTGTTACCTATGTTAGACATCAAGGTGGATCTAAGTGATGATTTAGTAGCAAGAGCTTCTTGGGGGCAAACAATCACTAGGCCTGGTCTTAATGATATGCTAGGTAACCTTAGCTTGACTTCATCACCAAAACTTGGTTCAAGAAGTGGTAGCCGTGGCAACCCTAACTTGAAACCCTTCAAATCGACAAATTTAGATCTTTCCCTTGAATATTATTATAGCGACGCTAGCTATGCTTCAATTGGTTTGTTCTGGAAAGATGTTGATGACTGGATTGGTGGTTCACAAGTTAAGACAACATTTGATGGCTTACATGATGTTTATTTAGGTCAACGTTGGAATAATGCCGTTGCCGCGATCACCGGACGTGGCGAGCAAGCCACTGATGGCGCAATATACAATGAGATTGTCGCTAATGGTGTTGGCATTGGTGAGAATAATCGCATTTTACCGGATCCGGCAACCGACCCACTGATTGAGTGGACTATTGGCTCTCCTGAGAACTTCGATAAACGTAAAGTTAATGGTATTGAAGTTGCGTTTCAGCATTTATTTGGCGAATCTGGCTTTGGTGCAGGTTTTAATGCCACCTTTGTTGACGGTGATGTTGAGTATGATAATTACATACTGGCACGTCAAAAGGCACTCGATGGTTTGAGTGACTCAGCCAACTTGCAGGGTTTCTATGAAAAAGATGGCTTGTCGGTCAAAATCACTGGTGCATGGCGTGATGAATATTTAAAAGCTCAAGGGCTCCCTGATTCCGTTGGCTCCCCTCCGCAATATGGTGAGGAATTTCTTCAGTGGGACTTAAGTGTTAACTATGATGTCAATGAAAATATGACAGTGTTTTTTGATGGGGTTAACTTGACCAATGAAACTGAACGTTCATTCAGTCGCTTCCAAAGCCAATTCTTGAGCGCTGCTCAATACGGCCCGAGATACGTGATTGGCTTTAGATACACTATGGACAACTAAGTGTTCGATATAGCTTTTAGTAAGCTAATTTAGTTTGATTCAACTAAAAAGCGCTTTCATGTTGAAAGCGCTTTTTTTATTTCATTGACTACTCATTCCTTCTACCGCTAATTGTTATTTTTTAAATGCCTAGAGTTTGAGTCAAAAGAATTGAAAGTGAAATTTTATGTTAACAATGCGCGAAAAAATCGCTTATGGCTTAGGTGACACCGCCAGTAATATTATTTTCCAAACGGTAATGATGTTTCTGCTAATTTTCTATACTGATGTTGTTGGACTTTCTCCTGCGCTGGTGGGAACCTTATTTTTGGTGGTGCGCCTTTTTGATGCTATTACGGACCCTTTGATGGGAGCTATGGCAGATCGAACCAAAACACGTTTTGGTCAATTTAGACCTTACCTATTATGGTTAGCAGTGCCTTTTGGCATCATTTCAGTGCTGGCATTTACCACGCCAGACTTTTCTGATAATGGCAAAATTATCTATGCCTTTGCCACTTATACTTTATTGATGATGGCTTATACCGCCATCAACATTCCCTATTCTGCCTTAGGTGGCGTGTTAACCGCCCAACCTTCTGAGCGAGTGTCGGTGCAGTCTTATCGGTTTGTGTTAGGCATGTTAGGTGGTCTCATTGTCGCTTCTGGCACCTTACCTTTAGTGGAATTTTTTGGCAATGGCGATAGCGCAAAAGGCTATCAGTATACTATGACAGCCATGAGCCTGTTAGGTGTGATTATGTTCTTACTATGCTTTGCAGGAACCAAAGAAAGAGTTTCACCGCCAGCAGAGCAAAAGTCCTCATTTTTGGAAGATATAAAATCTCTTTGGCAAAATGATCAATGGCGAATTTTATGCCTCGCTGGTTTATTTTTGCTAACAGGTCAGGTATTAAGAGCAACATTAGCCATTTACTATGTGAAATATGTCCTTGGCCTCGAAGAGAAAATCACCTTATTTATCACCCTTGGTATGATTGGCAGTATTTTAGGTTGTGCATGCGCGCAATTTGTCGCTAAAAGGGTCTGTAAGATTAAAGCCTATATCAGCTTGCAACTCATTGCGGCATTCATCTGTGTTATTAGCTATTTCATTCCTAAAGAGCAAGTTTTTACCGCTTTTGCCTTATTTTTTCTGTGGAGCTTCTTTTTACAAATGGCAACGCCGTTATTGTGGGCTAAAATGGCTGACACCATAGATTATGGACATTGGAAAACTGGCATACGTATTACCGGCATGATCTATTCTGCCGTGGTGTTTTTTATCAAATTAGGCGTTGCCTTTGGCGGTGCGTTCGCTGGCTGGCTACTGGCCTATTATGGCTATCAGGCCGACGTTGAGCAGTCAGAAACAGCGAAACAAGGGATCTTATTGTCCTTTACCGTCTATCCCGCACTTGGCTCAATTTTGGTCGCTTGGGTTATGCGTGGCTATATGCTTAATAAAGATAAAGTTGAGCAAATCCATGCCGAGCTAAATACCAAGCTTTCACACTAATACCATTAAGTATGACTTATTGAGGAGACAGACAGATGAATAGATCGTCATTATGGCATATCAAGCAGGCTTATTACTTGCTATCAGTGCTAATTAACAAAACGATGAAAACAATCATATTTTCATTGTTTTTACTAAATGTGCTTTTTCTCTCGGCTTGTGGTGACAAGTCAGAAGCTACACCAGATATTGTTCCACCAACAGTTATTGAAGGCACCAATTTAAGCCAATTCTCTTTTTTAAGGGAAAATAATCCTGATCTTGATAATGATATTGATTTAGTTATTGATAACAACTTTATTACTGGAAGAATTACTACCAACATTAAGGTTGATAGTCTGATTGCTACCTTTAGCCATGATGGTGCTGAAATTATCGTTAATGATGTTGTGCAAAATAATAGCTCAACAACTAATGATTTTACCGATATTGTTACCTATACCGTTAAAACAAGTGATGGCACTGAAGAAAGTTATCAAGTAGATCTGACTAAATTTACTGGCTTACCTATTGTTTATCTCTCAACAGACAACAACGCCGCCATTGATTCAAAAGAAGACTACGTGGAGGGTAACGTTACATTAGATGGTGGTAGAACTACTGATAGCTTGCCATCAACATGGATGAAAATTAGAGGACGAGGTAATTCAACTTGGGGTATACATCCTAAAAAGCCTTTTCAAATGAAATTCGATGATAAGACCGAATTTCTAGGCATGCCTGCGGATAAAAAGTGGCTATTCCTAGCGGAATATTCAGATAAAACCATGCTCAGGAACACCATTGCCTTTGAAATGGGTTATATAAGCCAGCTTGACTGGACACCACAAAGCGCTTTTGCTGAAGTTTATATCAATAACGAATACAACGGCACCTATAATATTAGCCAAAAGGTTGAAGAGTCGAATAACCGTGTTGCACTAGGCGATACTGGCTACTTATTAGAAATTGATCAACTTGACAGGCTAGATGCTGACGATGTTTATTTTTACACCGACAGCTTTTTAATTAACATTAAAGAGCCTAATTTAGATTTAGGCAGTACTGAATTCCATTATATAAAAGATCTGCTCAATGAGTTTGAAACCGCTTTATACAGCAGTCAATTTAAAGATCCGACTTCTGGTTACGCAAAGTTCATCGACATGGATAGTTTTATCGACTGGTATCTGATCAGTGAAATCACTAAAAATGTCGACTCGAAATTTTTCTCAAGTATTTATCTCAATGTTATGCCCGGTGAAAAAATAAAAATGGGGCCGCTTTGGGATTTTGATTTATCTTTTGGCAATGTTGATTATGCCGACAGTCAATACGCAGATGGATTTTGGGTAAAAGATCATCCTTGGTACACAAGACTTTTTCAAGACCCTGCCTTTGTGAATAAAATTAATGAACGGTTCGCCTATTTTAGAAATAACCAAAATTATATTTTAGATAAAATTGAACAAAAAGCTGAAGCGCTTAAGTGGGCACAACAAGAAAACGACAATAAATGGCACACTATAGGTATGTATGTCTGGCCAAATCCCATTGTTTTCGGCTCTTATGATGAAGAAGTGGTGCATTTGAAAGACTGGTATACAAGACGAATGAATTGGCTAGAAACGGCCTTTAGTAATTTATAATAAAATATGGTTTAAAAGCTAACAAGCCTCAATTAGCATTAGTCAACTAATTGAGGCTAGATCACTACGCATGAAGTCTCATCATCTTTATTCTATGATGAGACTTCCATCTTCATTGAACTCCCAACAATCGCCAAATGCTACCTCCCAAAAATATCCATCAGGATCAGAAAAGTAGCCACTGTATCCACCCCAGAAAACATCTTGAGCTGGTTTTTCGATATAACCTCCAGAAGTCTTGGCTAATTTAAGTATAGCGTCGACATCTTCTTTAGACCGAGTGTTGTGCGCCAACGTAATACCTGAAACCGTGGGCGATTAGAATTGAGGCTAGGTGACACATCTTTTGCTAGGTCATCTAAAGGGTATAAAGCTAAACACACTCCACCAGTATTAAAAAAAACAATTCCATCTTCTGGTTTTTTGGACGATACAAATCCAAGAGCGGTATAAAACTCAAAAGATCTTTCTAAGTTTTTCACTCCTAAGGTGATGATGCTTATACGTGGCTCCATTTCCCTAACCTCTAGTGATAATGTAACGTCAATAAGTCCTAATGTTTTGCTAAGATGCAGTTTATCATTTATTAATGATTAATTGCGGCTAATCCAATTCACTCATAACTTGTTTAGGGCTTCGGTCAACATTAAATAGCCCGAGTGTTTTTCCACGCCATCTAAATTGGTAGGGTTGCTTACTTATTACAGCTGTCAAACAGACATTGAGCAAACACAAACAGCTAAACAAGGGATCTTATTGTCATTTACCGTCTATCCTGCAATTGGCTCAATTCTGGTCGCTGGGGTTATGCGAGGCTATATACTTAATAAAGATAAAGTAGAACAGATACATTTGGAATTAAGTAGTAAAGTTTCAAGCTAACAAATTTTTAACTACTGATTCAAAACGTTGTCAGGATAGCTAAACTTGAATGAATAACTTCAATGAGCTTTTCTTGGTAAGGTTACTCACGGTTTTGCTAAAATTATTTAAGTCTCATTACCTGTTATAGCTAATAAGACTAATACAGACTCTTTAGTGCTATTTTTCTGAGTTGGCGACCATATTTTCAAACGTTAAAATTGGTCTGATTTTTTTTGATTTAGAAAATAAATAGTTTGAAAAATCGACTTTAGTCCAACGTTTTTGTTCCATGAAAGGTAGAAACTCATCAATGTTATTAGCACTAATCACTTCATATTGCAGAGCATATGGAGGTTCAAGGAAACGATCGACACCATTATGATAGTCAACAATTTTAATTAGGGCGTGTACTCCCATTAAAAAATGACCGCCGGCAGACGCTGTTAGCTCTTTATTTTTTATTTTTTTTAGTGCCCTGGGTATCCAGTCAAATCCTCCTATTATGATTGGTGATTTACTCGTTGCTTGATGCTCTTTAAGTATTTCAAGAGCCATTTGATCACTGGCACACCAATAGACATCTGTTTTAGGGTACCGCTTTGAGATCATTGGAAAGCGTTCATGGATTATGGTTGGATCCCAATACATAGGGAAAATTTGATTAATAATGATTTTATCTGATGTGTTTTGACCAATTAAACCTTCAAGTACAGATTGCCGATGTTTAGCAACACTATCATAATCACCGCCAACACCAGTGATGTAAGTTATTTCGTTAGGGGATGCTTTTTTGTGAGCATCAATCAGTGTACTTAGTAACAACTCCCCTCCAGCTTTATTGTCATATGTTATTTCCCCCAGCCAATACTGATATTTTTCACGAACATTACCCAGTTTCAGTTTTATGTCATCGGAAAATTTTTGCTCTAAAGTGACAAAGGGAATTTTGGCAGATTCTAATTGAGTAAATAATTTGACAGCATTAGCGTTAAAAGGGAAAAAAATAATGTAGTCGGGTGATATTTTTCGTTTGATGACACTATCGATGGCCTCTTTGGAGGCAAAACGATCTGGCGAATGGTGTATTATTTCAAGATTGACATGTAAACTTTTTGCACTCTCTCTGCTGATATCACTGACTAGCTGCCAGAATAATGGCCCTTTTCCATCAGGAATGATTAGAGTGATGTTAATAGCTCCAGCGAAAGCATGTAAAGGCATCATCCAAAAGCTTGCATATAGAAAAAAGCGCATGTTCTGATCCTTATTCGTTTGTTTAATTTACTGAGTTGAAAACTTACTTGAGAGCCATCACCTGCTTTGGTGTTCTGTCGACATTAAATAGTCCCCAATGTTTTTCCGCGCCATCAAGATTATCAGGGTTCCCCTTCCATGGCTCATCAAATGCTTCAAAAAAGAAAAAGGTGGTATTCGTTGTTTTTGCCCATTGTTTAATGTCATTAAAATAGCGTTTTTGGTTAGCTTCACTGGCTTGTTGGGAAAACTCTTTCGCCGTAGTTGCCCAGCCGCCTTCTAATATGGCTATCGGCTTATTTGGCAAGGCTTGATGAACGTCTGTAATATTTTTTATTGTATAGGCAAGAGCTTCATCTATAGTTTTATTTTCCCAAGCTGGGTAGGTATGAACGCCAATAAAGTCGACTTCAGCAGCTAAAGGTGCGCCATCGCGGATCCACCATTCATAATTATCAGCAACGGTGACTGGTTGTTTGATGCTTTTTTTAACCCGTTGAACATAACCAATGACGCTGTTTAGCGTCACCATATGATCATTCCACTCCACTAAAGCTTCATTACCAACATTAACCGCAATTACTATATCTGAATATTCTTTTGCTAAGTTGATGCCCCGCCGGATCTCTCTCTTATTTTTTAGCTTGTTAGCAGAAAGCTCAAATTCAGCTATGGGATGCTCTAACCAAGCACAGCCCAAGTGATTACTTACTTCTGCCTCTAACCACATGCCTAATAATACTTTGATGGGTAAGCGGTGTTTTTTGATCAACTTTAAGGTCGTGGCTGAGTTTTCACCTGAGTCGTAAAGGCGCAGTAAATTTAAGTCATGATTAAGTAAAATATTCAGGTCTTCTAAGATTTCTTTATCACTGGGGTTTATCGCACCATCACCACGATCTGGGTGTTGCCCTGCCCGAAAGCCTGAATAAGCCACAGCGATGGTTTGACCTTGCAGTAAATCATCAGCAGATTGGCTATATTTTTCATTGGCTTGGACACTAGAGATAAACAATAAGGCAACAAGCAGCTTTATGTGAGGTAAAAACTGGTTAACAGACATTAATCTAATACCACGTTAGCGTCTTCCACAGGTAAATCATCTTCATCTGCTGCGACTTTTCCACGGCGCTGTTCCAACTTCTGACGCACCTCATGAGCCATTTGCTCGGTAATTGGGTAGGTTGCAACCATCCAAATAGCAACTAATGAACAAAGCACCGGTACAAGCACATCCGCTAAACGCATATAAAATAATGTTTCGGCAGATTGTGCTCCTCCTAGTGCAACATCAAAACCAGTTGCGCTAAGCAAGAAGCCACCGGCGGCCATGGCAGCAGCTAGGCCTAATTTCACCACCCACCAATAAATTGAGCCAAACATACCTTCACGACGCTCTCCTGTTTCTAATTCATCCAGATCACAAACATCGGCGATCATGGAGCCCATCAGGGTAAATAATCCGCCTAAACCAAAAGAGAAAAACATCGGTGGTATAATCACTAATATCGGGTTGTCGGGGGTAAAGCAAATCCATTTCAGCGCATAACCAAAAATAGAAATGGCTATTGTGATGAAAAATGCGTTTCGCTTACCTAAAAGGGTTGATAATTTAGTGACGATAAAAATAGCACAAGACGTAGCAATAAATGAGACTGTGCCAGCCCAACCAACATATTCCGCACCCAGTGCTTGATCTCCACCAAACACGTAATAAATAATGACGTAACTTTGGAACGCTGACACCATCATAAAACCGTTAAATACTAAAAAGGTCGCTGCACATAAGCTCAAGAAGGGTTTAAATTTAAGGGTAATTAAAAAGCCTTTAAAGAAATCGGCAATAGCATCAAGCATTCCTGTTGATTTCACAGGCTGCGCCTTGCTATTCGGTTCACTTGGCGTGGCAGGCACAGGTGTAAAGCGCTCGGTAAGAAATATGGCCGGTAAAATGCCTACACAAATGGTAAAAATACCAATAATGACGGCCAGCCAACTAGCTCCTTCAATCATATCGCTAAACAGTGTTTCATTTTGCATAAACAAGAGAAACCAAGGCGCAAATAACCAGGCAAATTGTCCCATAAAGTTTTGCACCGCCATAATACGGGTACGCTCGTGGTAATCAGGCGTCAACTCGTAGCCTAAGGCCACCCAAGGTGTGGCAAAAACAGTATAGGCAAGGTAAAAAATGATAGAGCCAATCAAGAAGAACCAAAAGTAAAAATCTTCACTTTGATCTCTGGGTAATTGCCATAACAAAGCAAAAGTAATACCCGCAATAATAGCACCGAAGAATATATAGGGCCGACGTCTACCCCATTTTGACTTAGTATGATCTGAAATATAACCCATTAATGGATCGGTAAAGGCATCAACAAAACGGGGTAAAGCACCTAACAAGCCTACGAGAGCAGGGTTCATGCCTAACCCTAAATTGAGCACTATTGTCATGGTGCCAATCGCGGCACCCAGTAAGTTATTGACGAATGCACCAAAGCCATAGATTATTTTTTGCACTGTGGATATTTTATCTTCGGCGGTGGTTTGGTAATGTTCTTGTGTACTCATTAAGCGTTATTCCATTAAAAATGATTAATGAATGACAATATCTATTACTAATAAAAGTAAGAAATGAGCATTCAATTGTATAGGTATACCTGACACTACATAGATATATGCCTTAAACAATCAAAAAGCGATGAACAGACCTTTGTCAGGAGATAAGACGGTCAACATCATCTAATTCCTTCCCGTTTCATTCACTTGTAAAACGGCTGCCAATATAAAATTAATCCAGATAATCTCAAGGAAAGTCCACCCTATCGTATTTAAGTTGAATCTATTTAAAGAGGTTATAGTCTACAAAAATAAGCCATTATTAAATTTGGTAAGAATAGTTAATTTGTTACTTCAGTTGAGAGAAATAAATGCCATCAAATACTTACCAACAACTTCATTCCAAACCACCTTGTTTAGATAAAAACGCTCAAACTTCTTATATTTTATCTCAAATGACGTTAAAAGAAAAAATCGGCCAAATGAGCCAGTGTAATAATGATGCTGAAAACCTACACACAGCAATAAAAAATGGCCGTGTCGGGTCGGTTATCAATGAAGTAGACCAAGATACCATTAATGAACTTCAACGCATAGCCACACAAGAAACCCGATTAGGTATTCCACTGTTAATTGGCCGTGATGTCATTCACGGATTTAACACCATTTTTCCAATTCCACTTGGACAAGCTGCATCTTGGTCAACTGATATGGTTGAACTCTGCGCAAAAATTGCCGCAGTAGAGTCTGCTAATAGTGGCATAAATTGGACTTTTGCTCCGATGCTTGACATCAGTCGTGATCCACGTTGGGGACGAATAGCAGAAAGTTTAGGAGAAGACCCTTTTTTATGCTCAACACTTGGCACCGCCATGGTCAAAGGCTTTCAAGGAGATAAACTCTCTGATAGCTATTCAATTGCCGCTTGCGCAAAACACTTTGCCGGCTACGGTGCAAGTGAAAGTGGACGTGATTATAACACCACAAATATACCTGAAAATGAACTTCGCAATGTTTACCTGCCACCCTTTAAAGCAGTCGCAGACGCCGGAGTTTCAACCTTTATGGCATCATTTAGTGATCTCAATGGTGTTCCCGCCACGGGAAATAAATGGCTACTCAATGACATATTACGCACAGAGTGGCAATATCCTGGCTTTGTGGTGAGTGATTGGGGAGCTATTCCGCAATTAGTAACCCATGGCCTTGCCGAAGATGAAAAAGCTGCCTCATTTGAGGCTTGCGATGCCGGCATCGATATGGAAATGGCCACTGATAATTACGCCGAGCACCTAGCATCGCTAATTGAAAGCAAGAAAATTAGTCTTGAGCAAATTGATGCTAGTGTTAGTCGTATCCTGAAGTTAAAAATTGACCTAGGACTTTTTGAGCTCCCTTTTGCCGAGCCTACTATCCCAACAGAGCATTTAAATAGTTTTCATTCAGCGGTTGCTAAACAAGCGGCAATCAAAAGCTGCGTATTACTAAAAAATAACCAGCAAATTTTGCCATTATCTAAAGCGGCAATAGATTCATTAGCCGTCATTGGGCCACTTGCCGATGATGGTTATGAGCAACTAGGTACTTGGGCATTTGATGGCAAAGCCGAGCATAGTATAACCTGTCTAAAAGCGATTAAGGACTATGTTGAAGACTCAGTAGAGATTAAGTTTGCCGTTGGCATGGAAACTTCACGTTGTAATCATCACGATGATTTTGATGAAGCGGTAAATATCGCAAGCGCTGCCGATTTGGCACTAATGGTACTTGGTGAAGAAGCTATTTTATCTGGTGAGGCTCATTGCCGCTCCAACATCAATTTACCCGGTTGTCAGGAAGCGTTAATAAACGCCATTTATGACACAGGCACCCCCATAATACTCATTATTATGGCCGGCAGACCCCTAACCTTAGAAAAAATACTCCCCAAGGTAGACGCTATTTTATATGCTTGGCATCCAGGTACCATGGGAGGCCCTGCCATCACAGAACTTTTGTTTGGCCAAGAGTGTCCATCGGGCAAGCTGCCAGTAACCTTTCCAAGAACAGTAGGACAAATTCCTCTTTACTATGGACAAAAAAATACCGGTAGACCCGCCTCTGAAGCAACGTTTGTTGACATAAATAGCATTAAAGTCAGGGCACCGCAAACGTCATTAGGCATGACCAGCACGCACTTAGATACGCACTTTTCACCACTATTTCCCTTTGGTTTTGGCCTTTCCTATAGTCAATTTGAATATAAAAATATAAAAGTAAGTAAATATTCTGTCACTTTAGGAGAAAGCTTCAAAGTAGCAGCGACCATCAGTAACATTGGTAAATTTGATGCGGAAGAAATTGTTCAGCTGTACATCAGAGATCTTGTTGGTAGCGTGACACGCCCGGTAAAAGAGCTAAAAGGTTTTCAACACATTCATTTGAAAGCAGGTGAAAGCAAAAATGTTGTATTTAATCTACACACTGATGCACTGTCTTTCTACGGTCGACATATGGAGTTAACAACCGAGACGGGATTATTCCACGCTTGGATAGGAGGTAGCTCCGACACTGAGCTAAAAACAGAATTTGAAGTTTCTATGCAAAGTGAAGAACCCCAAGAATTTTTTTCAAAATATAAATGATAATGAATAGAAAAAATTGAATGGATAATAAAAAAATGCATCCGCTACTTAATCAGCAATCAGTAAAAAAACAAGTTAAAGAGCTAATGTCAAAAATGACTTTAGCGCAAAAAATTGGGCAAATGACCCAAGCTGAACGGCTGAGCTGTTCGCCAGATGATGTAAAAGACTACCATTTGGGTTCGGTAATGAGCGGGGCGGGTTCTCTGCCAGACAATAATGATCCTGATAGCTGGCTAAAAATGACCGATAGCTATTGGCGAGCATCAATGTTTGAAGATGATAACCATTTGGCCATTCCGTTACTCTATGGTGTTGATGCAATACACGGCCACAATAATCTTAAGGGGGCAACAATTTTCCCTCACAACATAGGTTTAGGTGCAGCTAACGATACAAAATTAATAAGGCAGATTGCTAAAGTAACACGAAAAGAGGTGCTAGCCACTGGCATAGACTGGGTTTTTGCACCCAACCTTGCTATTGCACAAAATAATCAGTGGGGCCGATTCTATGAAAGCTATTCTCAAAGTCCTGAATTAGTCAGTAGCTATGCGGGTAATATCATTCGTGAATTGCAAGGAGAACTCCATGGTCAAGGTGTGATTGCCTGTGCTAAACATTGGGTGGGCGATGGCGCTACTTCTCACGGCATTGATCAGGGTGATACAAATCTTTCATGGCAAGAGCTCAGTAAAACTCACATTAGTCCTTATGTCAGTGCTATAAATTCCGGGGCAATGACGGTTATGGCATCATTTAATAGTTGGAATGGCAACAAATGTCATGGCCATAAATATCTACTCACTGATGTACTAAAAAAACAATTAAATTTTTCTGGCTTCATTGTTTCTGACATGAATGGTATTGACTATCTCTCTGATGATTTTTATCTATCGGTTGCACAAGGGGTCAATGCTGGCATAGATATGTTTATGCTGCCTGAAAACTGGCGGCAATTTATTCGCCACTTACTCAGCCATGTTGAATTAGGCACGGTGCCCATTTCAAGAATAAATGATGCCGTTAGCAGAATACTATCAGTAAAATTAGCCAGTGGTTTGTTTGACGCTCCCTCTCCAAGTGAACGAACTTGGGCAAACCATACTATTTTTGGCTCAACTGAGCATAGAAAGGTTGCCAGAGAAGCCGTCAGAAAATCACTGGTCCTATTAAAAAACAAACAGAAAATACTCCCTTTGAGCAAATATGATCGCATTATTGTCACAGGAAAAAATGCCCATAATGTTGGTCATCAATGTGGTGGTTTTACCATAGCTTGGCAGGGAGTTTCAGGAAACCATGAATTTCATGGAGCAAACTCTATTTGGCAAGGTATAAAAGAAGTGGCCCCCAATGCGGTATTAAATACGGAAGGTGACATGTCAGCAATATGCGCCAAAGCTTATGACATAGCTATTGTCGTTATCGGTGAATCCCCTTATGCAGAAGGGCTTGGGGATATTAGGGATTGTAACAACATCATCATTGAGGCAGGATCACAAGTCAATGGCCAAATGAATATTTCGCAGCCCTATGGCAACTCGGTAGAATTAAACAAACTGCACCCAGAAGAGTATCAACAGATTAAAGAGCTTTACAATAAAGGCATACCTGTTGTGGTGATTTTGATTTCTGGTCGAACATTAATGATTAATTCAGAACTAGAAAAATCAGTTGCTTTTATCGCAGCTTGGTTACCAGGCTCAGAAGGAAAAGGTATCAGCGATGTTCTTTTTGGGGATTTTAATTTCCAAGGAAAATTACCTTTCACTTGGCCTAAAGATCCTTCTTCTGGAAAAAAAGAAGCGACGAGTAAGACATTATTTCCGCTTGGTTTTGGTTTGCACTACTAAAGATAATTTGTATAAAACAGTGACTGAGAAAACGATCCACCTTTGATGGTGTTATTATTCACCACAACTATGTCAGATTTTGGATCTGATTAGTTAAATAAACAATTCTACTAGCCATGCCTTCGATAATTGCATCTTTGTATTTATCTTTAAGTTTGGCGGGTAAGCCACGCAATGCATCTTGATCAATACACAGAATATTGGAATCTTCGACGGCTTTTGCAGAAGCACTTTTACGATTTTTATTGATAAAGCTGCTTTCCCCAATAAACTCGCCTACCGAAATATAGCCGACAACTTTATCTGTGCCCTTTTTAGAAATTGTCACTTTGCCTGATAATACGATGTAGAAGTTGCGATTAAGATCATCTTCCGTTTACACATATTTGTTTTTATAACATTTGTAGCAAGTTGAAGAGTTTAGTAACAGTTCTCGCTCCCCTACTGACAAGCTTTTAAAAAAATTAACTCGGGCAACAATCTCTAAAAGCTTTAAATGAGAAATAGTTTTAAGTGGTAACATCTACTCTACCCCTGCAACATAGCTTTTACAGCTTGTAAGTTTACAGTCTTATCATCTACTTTCAAATACGCCACCACTGCGCTCTTTTGAGATGAGTTAGCTGCAAGCTCATCATGGACTAATGTCGCTTCAATCACACCAGGCATGTTAATAAGTAACTCAGCCACTTCACCCGCTTTTTCTTCACAGTAAATATTAGTAACAAAACTAAAGCTTTTCGATTTCTTCAGTTTTTGCATACCAAAGCTAAGCGCCAGCCAAAGCAAACCTGTAATGGCCATCACTAAAAATATAGCCTGCTCGCCATAACGGCTAGCAATAAAACCACCTAAAATGCCACCAACAAAAGCGCCTAAAAACTGACTGCTAGAATATATGCCCATAACACTGCCTTTAACGCCAGCGGGAGCTATGCGAGACAATATTGATGGCATAGTCGCTTCTAAATAATTAAAAGCAGTAAAAAATAACACCACAGTGAAAACCAAACTCCAAAAAGAGCTTGGCAATATCCACAGTAAAAATAATGCGCTGGTTAATAACGCGACAGCGGCAATGAACATAGGTTTTTCTTGTTGTTTTTTGATGGCGATAATCATAAATGGCACCATTAAAAAGAAAGAGCCTAGCAAGGTGGGTAAGTATATTTGCCAATGATTTTCAAGACTTAAGCCACTGGCAACAAATTGTTTAGGTAAGGTAACAAAACAGGCGGTTAACACCATATGTAAAATGAACACTCCCCAGTTCAAACGAGATAACTGCGGGTGACGAATAAGTTTAATGATTTGCTCCGGCAAGGCGACGCTATCTCCGCGTGGTGCTTTATTCACTGAATACGGCACCATAAACAGGATCATTATCATAGCAAGAATAGTTAAAAAACCCGTAAACCAAAAAAGGCCACTTAGCCCAAAAACATCCGCTACTATCGGTCCTAATATCATGGCAAAGGTGAATGATAAGCCAATAAACATACCAATAGTTGCCATCACTTTCGGACGCTGTTCTTCACGGGTTAAATCTGCTGCCAAGGCTAAAATAGCACTCGCTATAGCCCCCATCCCCTGTAAAGCTCGACCTATCACCACACCGTAAATACTTGTTGAAAGGGCTGCGACAACACTACCAAGTAAAAAGATTAGTAAGCCCACTAAAATAACGGGTTTTCTGCCATATTTATCTGATAAAATTCCCATTGGTATTTGTAACAAGGCTTGTGTTAAACCATAGGCACCAATAGCAATACCTAACCACAACGGACTATAACCTGTTAGTTGCTCACCATAAATGGCAAACACGGGTAAAATCATAAATAGACCAAGCATGCGCACACCAAAAACACTGGCTAGCGAAAATGCGGCTTTTTTCTCAATACGGTTTAAACCTGAAACACTCATATAACGAGATAGTCCCTACTAACAAAAAGCTGCCTAGAAAGGCGGCGACTGACAAAAGAATAAAAATCGCGCTAGTTTAGCATGCAATTGAAGGCAACAAAAACACCTGAGAAAACTAAACTAAATTTATAATTGATTTTATGACAAAGACATAAAAATAAAAGCACTTGGTGACTGAACTTCATTTTATATTTATGGCATAATACTCGGCTGTTATTATGCGCACCGGTATAAAGATAAGATGAAAAATATAGAAGTCAGAGGGGCTCGCACCCATAACTTGAAAAACATCAGTTTAGAGATCCCACGGGATAAATTGATTGTCATCACAGGTTTGTCTGGCTCAGGTAAATCATCCCTAGCATTTGATACCTTATACGCTGAAGGTCAACGTCGTTACGTTGAATCACTTTCAGCTTATGCGCGCCAGTTTTTATCTTTAATGGAAAAGCCTGATGTTGATCACATTGAAGGCCTTTCACCTGCTATTTCTATCGAGCAAAAGTCTACTTCACATAATCCGCGCTCCACTGTTGGTACCATCACAGAAATTTACGATTATTTACGCCTACTATACGCTCGCGTCGGTGAGCCACGCTGTCCAGTACATAAACAACCGCTTGCAGCGCAAACTGTGTCTCAAATGGTTGATAAAGTGTTAGAGCTTGAAGAAGGCACTAAAGTCATGCTGCTGGCACCTGTATTACAAAATCGTAAAGGCGAGCATATAAAATTACTGGATAACTTAGCAGCACAAGGTTTTATTCGTGCCCGTATTGACGGTGAAGTATGTGATTTGTCTGATCCACCAGCGCTAGAATTACACAAAAAGCACACCATTGAAGTGGTCGTTGATCGCTTAAAAGTACGTCCTGACATTCAATTACGCCTATCTGAGTCCTTTGAAACAACCTTAGGCTTAACCGCTGGCACAGCAAAAGTTGCCTTTATGGACGAGCCCGACAAAGAAGAGTTATTGTTCTCCGCCAATTTTGCTTGCCCACATTGTGGTTACAGCATGCAAGAATTAGAGCCAAGGTTATTCTCTTTCAACAACCCTGCGGGCGCTTGCCAAACTTGTGATGGCTTAGGCATTGAACAGTTTTTTGATAGCAACCGTATCATCTCTAATGATGAACTAAGCCTTGCTGGTGGCGCAATACGTGGTTGGGACAAACGTAATTTTTATTATTTCCAAATGTTGCAAGCGCTTGCTGAGCATTACAACTTTGCCGTCGACAAACCGTTTAAAGACTTAACCGACGAAGCCCGAAAAGTGGTGCTTTTTGGTAGCGGCAAGCAAGAAGTTGAATTTAAATACATGAACGATCGTGGCGATGTAGTACTGCGTAAACATCCGTTTGAAGGCATTATTAATAATATGCAGCGCCGCTATAAAGAAACAGAATCTAATGCGGTGCGCGAAGAACTAGCTAAATATTTAAACAGCCAACACTGCCCTGACTGTAATGGTAGTCGCTTACGCTTAGAAGCACGTAATGTTTTTATTGATGATATACCACTCCCTATTGTTGCAGAGTTTGCCATTGCTGATGCACTTGAGTTTTTCCAAGGCTTAACTTTAACCGGGCAAAGAGCGCAAGTTGCCGAGAAAATTTTAAAAGAGATCAATGAGCGTTTGGGCTTTTTAGTCAATGTCGGGTTAAATTATTTAAACTTATCCCGCGGTGCAAATACCCTGTCGGGTGGTGAAGCTCAACGAATTCGCTTAGCCAGTCAAATTGGTGCCGGTCTAGTGGGTGTCATGTATGTACTTGATGAGCCATCTATTGGTTTACATCAACGAGATAACGAGCGCTTATTAAACACCCTGATCCATTTACGTGATTTAGGCAATACTGTCATCGTGGTTGAGCATGATGAAGACGCTATTCGCGCCGCTGATTTTGTTATTGATATTGGTCCGGGTGCAGGTGTGCATGGCGGAGAAATTATTGCCCAAGGAACAGTAGATGATATCTTAGCGTGTAAGGACTCACTTACTGGCAAGTATCTATCTGGCGTTGAAGAAATTGAAATACCTAAAATACGTCACCCCTTTGATAAGAAAAATATTGTAGAATTAAAGGGAGCTAACGGCAACAACTTAAAAGACGTTGATTTGGTGATCCCTAACGGTTTAATGACCTGTATTACTGGTGTTTCAGGTTCAGGTAAATCAACCCTAATTAATGATACTTTGTACAAGTTAGCCCATATTGAACTCAATGGCGCAACCGTTGATGAGCCAGCGCCACATAAATCTATATCAGGCCTAGAACATCTTGATAAAGTGATTGATATCGATCAAAGCCCCATTGGTAGAACACCTCGTTCAAACCCTGCTACCTATACCGGTATATTCACCGCCATTCGAGATATTTTTGCCGCCACGCAAGAATCTCGCTCTCGTGGTTATAAACCGGGACGTTTTAGTTTTAATGTTAAAGGCGGTCGTTGTGAAGCCTGTCAAGGTGATGGTTTAATCAAGGTAGAAATGCACTTTTTACCCGATGTTTACGTACCTTGTGATGTCTGTAAATCTAAGCGCTATAACCGCGAAACCTTAGAAGTACTATATAAAGGTAAAAACATTCATGAAACCTTAGACATGACCATTGAAGATGCCTTTGAGTTTTTCAATGCTATTCCAGCAGTAAAACGTAAACTGCAAACCTTACTTGATGTTGGTTTAGGTTATATCAAGCTTGGTCAGTCAGCGACGACACTTTCTGGCGGTGAAGCCCAACGGGTTAAGTTATCGAAAGAATTATCAAAGCGTGATACCGGCAAAACCTTGTATATTTTGGATGAGCCAACCACAGGTTTGCATTTTCATGATATAAAACAACTACTGCACGTTATCCACCGTTTGCGCGATCACGGTAATACGATTGTCGTTATTGAGCATAACCTTGATGTCATTAAAACCGCTGATTGGATAGTCGATCTTGGCCCTGAAGGTGGCTCAGGCGGTGGTGAAATTTTAGTAACAGGTACGCCTGAACAAGTAGCACAACATAAAACCTCGCATACGGCACGTTTTTTAAAGCCATTGTTAAGCTAGCTATAGACCAAGTACACTCAAAGTACTTTTCCCACAAAAAAAACTCACAAATTCTGTGAGGTTTTTATATTTGAACTTATATTATGCCAATCGAATTAAACACTTCTGACATGAAAAACATGTTCAACATTGGAAAGTTGCTCAAGCAAATGCCCCGTTGGCTCTTGCTCAATATCTAAAATGGTATAAGCAATTTCATCGCGACTCTTATTCACTATATCAAGTACGTTAATATTTAAATCCGCCAATAAGTTTAACACTTTACCCAATACTTTCGGTACATTGTCGTTAGCAAAGGTAACCCGATAGCCTGTGGTGCGCTCCATTGATACCGCAGGGAAATTCACTGAGTTAATAATATTGCCATTATCAAGAAAATCGACTAATTGGTTTGCTCCCATCACTGCACAATTTTCCTCCGCTTCAACGGTACTTGCTCCTAAGTGAGGAAACAGTATCACTTTTTCATGAGCAATTAATGCTTCACTGGGAAAATCGGCAATATAACGTGTTAATTTTCCAGAGTCTAATGCCGCGATAACCGAGCTTTCATCCACTAACTCACCGCGTGCTAAGTTAATCAGTTGCGCGCCCTCTTTAATGGCTGAGAAAGCATCTTCATTGATAAAACCTACCGTTGCAGGCACTGCAGGCACATGCAAGGTAATAAAATCAGCACGAGCCAATAAAGAATTTAGGTTCTCTGCACGCGTGACATTTGACGATAGTTGCCATGCCGCTTCAACGCTTAATTTAGGATCATAACCAATGACCTTCATGCCTAAGCTTAATGCTAAATTGGCAATTTTAGCGCCAATGGCACCCAAACCTACCACACCTAAAGTTTTGCCTTCAAGCTCACTGCCACCGTACTGTTTTTTACCTGCTTCAACTTTTTTATGTAGCTCAGTACTATCAGTTTCATTGGCTAAAGAGTCAACATAACGCATACTTTGAGTTATGCCGCGAGAGCCTAACAACAAGCTTGCCAGTACCAATTCTTTTACCGCATTTGAATTGGCACCTGGGGTATTAAAAACCACAACACCTTGTGGGGTATAATCGCTAACCGGAATATTATTAACGCCAGCACCAGCACGCGCTATGGCTAGCACCGAATTGGGTAGTGTTTCAGTATGCAATTTATGACTACGTAATAAAATGGCATCTGGCTCTTCACAAGCAGGAGATACTTGGTAGTCATCGTGTGGAAACTTATCTAAACCTTTTGCTGCAATATTGTTATATGTTCTGACTTTCTTCATGAGTTACTCTTAATTATTATAATAAAAATTGAATTGATTCTTGTTGTAATTAATCGTTTTTCTTAACTCTTTTCCAATAAAACTTAGTCGATAAAACTGTACTCGCTAGCAGCCAGTAACTAAGTAAATAGTGACTGAGTACTAACGAGTTTAATCCGTTATGCCGTGGCTTGTTGATATGCCCAAGTTAACCAAGGTAATAAGGCAACGACATCTGATTTTTCAACCGTTGCACCACACCATATACGCAAGCCAGAAGGGGCATCCTTATAGGCGCCAATATCAAAAGCCACTTGCTCATCGGCTAATAATTTGATCATGGTTTTAATTTGCTCATCGCTCGCTTTTAATTGAAAGCAAACACTGGTGTTTGAACAAATTTCAGGGCGTTGCGCTAAGAAGTCGATCCAATCATTTTGCGCAACATATTCAGCTAACGCTTGTAAATTTCCTTGGCTTTTTTCAATAGCTGCAGGTAAACCACCAATGCTTTCAATCCAAGCTAAGGCGTCAAGGTAATCTTCCACACATAAAAGTGATGGTGTATTAATGGTGGCCCCTTTGAAGATACCCTCAATTAATTTGCCTTTATTGGTTAAACGAAAGACTTTAGGCAGTGGCCATTTTGGCGTATAAGACTCAAGACGCTCAACTGCTCTTGGGCTTAGAATTAATATGCCGTGGGCACCTTCACCGCCAAGCACTTTTTGCCAGCTAAAAGTGGCAACATCAATTTTATGCCAATCAATATCCATAGCAAAAACCGCACTGGTGGCATCACAAATAGTTAGGCCAGTACGTTGGTCACTTATCCAGTCGGCGTTATCAACCTTGACACCTGAAGTTGTGCCATTCCAAGTGAAAATAATATCGTGATCAGGGTTAGCCTGTGAAAAATCTGGTAATTGACCATAGTCAGCAACAAATGCCCGTGCATCTTCAAGTTTTAATTGTTTTGCAACGTCTGACGCCCAACCAGAACCAAATGATTCCCAAGCAAAAACATCAACAGGACGCTGGCCTAATAACGACCACATCGCCATTTCCATAGCGCCAGTGTCTGAGCCCGGCACTATGCCTACTTTATAACCTTGTGGTAAGTTTAATAATCGCGAGGTTTCATTAATGGCTTTTTTTAACCGCTCTTTACCTATGCTACTGCGGTGAGAACGACCTAAACTGTCAGTATTTAGTGAACTAAGATGGTAACCAGGGCGTTTAGTACAAGGGCCTGAAGAAAAATTGGGGTTTACAGGTTTAACATTAGGTTTCATTTATATTCCTTGTCGACTCCATTTATGTTGTGAGTCTTTAATTTAAATATTGGTTATACTGTGCAGATTAAGTCAGTAATGATATAAAATCTGTACAAATAGTGCCTTAAATTTACACTACGCTCAATGCGTATCGTTAATAAAACCACTAAATTAATGAATAATTATTCTAGATCATAAATAGAAACTGAACGATTTCCTATTTAGCAACTAGGCCTTTCGCCTAAATACTCGGTGAAGGCAGAAAAGATAAACGCGTGGCGGTGAAATTTAGCCACTTACACACCTGAGCATATAACTCAGCATAAACATTCACATACTGCGAATTCTAAACATTAATTACTCATCACAGGAAGAATATTAAATGGTCACAGTAACAAACTCAGAGAGACTAACCTTTCGTCTTATGAGTCAAGAAGATGCTCAAACCTTATGGGAGCTAGATCAAGATCCAGAGGTAATGCGCTTTATCAATGGCGGTAAGCCAAGTAGTATGGAAACCATTGTTGATGTTTTTATACCACGCATGCTCGCCTATTTGGATACAGAGAAAGGTTGGGGAATTTGGCAGGTTTGTGACAACGTTAGCAAAGAGTATTTAGGCTGGCTATTAGTTCGCCCCATGGATTTTTTTACTGATAAGCCAAAGTTTGATGATATTGAGCTTGGTTGGCGCTTTTTCCAAAAATCGTGGGGAAAAGGCTATGCTACGGAAGCGGCTATTGCGATAAAAAATGCTATTGCTAGTCAAAGCAATATTCAATACATCTCAGCCATAGCGCTAGAAGATAACCTCGACTCTATTGGCGTGATGAAAAAAATTGGCATGACGTTTGTTAGAAAATACGCCCATAAAGACCCCATTGGTGATTTTATAGCCGTGCACTACCAAATGTCAGTAAAATAGCTTACTCTGGTTTTAGCATTCATAGTACAAAGGAATATACCACTGAAAAGCTCAACCAACACTCAAGGTTATCCAAACGGTTTTATCTACTTACTCGCCTTTAGCAGCGGCTTTTGTATTATGGGGATAGAGCTATTGGCTGGGAGAATTCTGGCGCCATTTTTTGGTAGCTCAGTCCACATTTGGGGCAGCATTATTACCGTATTTATGCTGAGTTTATCTTTAGGATATCTACTCGGCGGCAAACTTTCTACCCGCTCAGCTTCACTAAGCCACTATGGCATAATATTCATTATTTCCTCGATCACCCTGTTACCCATAGCGACCCTAAGCCAAACCTTAATGGAGACCATATTTATTGTCATTGAGGACTCTCGCTATGGCTCGTTAGCGGCATCAATGGCGTTATTTTTCATCCCCACGGTTATTTTAGGCATGTTATCGCCTTATTCTGTACGCTTGCTGGTAAAAGAATCAAGCCAGAGTGGTCAGGTTGCCGGTAAGCTCTATTTTATTTCTACCCTAGGTAGCGCGTTAGGGACAATTATCACGTCTTTTTACTTGGTGTTATGGTTTGATATAAACCTTATTATTTATAGTTTTTGTCTACTACTTGCCTGTTTGGGATTATTTGCCATAATTTGGGCTAGAAGCCAACAATTAAGTAACCTAGCAAGTAACCATGCCTAAGCAATTAAACCATTACCTCTTATTGATTATAAACATTTTTGTTGTTTTTACCCTTGCAGCTCAAGCCGAGGTTATTCATCAAGAAAAGTCACTCTATCGAAACATTCTCGTTGAAGATAATGGTGATTTACGCTGTTTAAAATTTAATGTTAAAAGCACTAAAAGCCAGCAAAGTTGTTTTTATAAGAGTCAGCCACATAAGTTAGTATTTAATTATACCAAGCTGTTAATGAGTGGCTTATTACTTAACCCCGAGCCCAAGCGCATTTTAATTATCGGCCTAGGCGGCGGCACTATGTCGAACACTTTAGCGCAACTTTTCCCAAATACTCATATTGATAATGTCGAAATAGACGACGCTGTTATTAAGGTTGCTCGTCGTTATTTTGGTTTTTATGAAAATGAGTGGGTGAAATCCTATAACCAAGATGGTCGAATCTTTATCAAAAGAGCGTTATTAAAAAAGCAATCCTATGATTGGATCATACTTGACGCTTTCAACGGTGATTATATTCCCGAGCATTTATTAACTAGGGAGTTTTTACAAGAAACTAAGAGCTTACTTAGCGAAAACGGCATCCTAACGGCGAATACTTTCTCTCTTAGTGAACTTTATGCCCATGAATCAGCCACCTACAAAGCCGTTTTTGGTGATTTCTATCAAGTAAGAAATTTAATCAATAGTAATCGTATTATTTTAGTTACTCGTAATGGCTTTATCAGTAGAGCAAAGCAAAGCAAGATCCTAAAGCAACTCGTCACTAAGCTTCAAAAATATGATGTTGACATCAAATTACTCTACCGCAATATGACTTTAACTCAACAACATCAAGATTGGCCCGATAATACTCGACTACTCACCGATCAATTTTCTCCTGCAAACTTATTGAATGTTAATTAATATGAGTAACTGATAAAGGTCTAGGCTAAAGTCTAATAGCAAAAATTTGTCGACATTTTATACTAATCCCATTACGAAATTATAAGAGAGGCAAAAGATGAGCTTTATAGAAAAGCAGCAGCAAGCATCTAATAACAAAGAAATGTATTGGAAAAAACAAGCTGAACGAGTTACTTGGCTTAAACCTCCAACAAAAATATTGTCGACAAATAACTTTAATTGGAACGAATGGTTTGCCGATGGTGAACTCAATACCAGTTATTTAGCATTGGACTACCATGTTGAACAAGGCCGCGGCGAACAAACAGCCTTAATATACGACTCGCCAGTAACCAACACTAAACAAAAATTTACTTACAGTGAGTTAACTCAGTTAGTCGCCAAGTTCGCTTATGTACTACAAGAGCAAGGGGTGGAAAAAGGCGATCGTGTCCTTATTTATATGCCAATGATCCCACAAGCCGCTATTGCGATGTTAGCTTGTGCCCGAATTGGTGCCATTCATTCGGTAGTATTTGGTGGTTTTGCTGCAAAAGAGCTGGCTGTGCGTATTAATGATGCCGAGCCAAAAGTTATTGTCAGCGCCAGCTGTGGCATAGAAATTGAAAAAGTAATCCCCTACAAACCCTTATTAGATCAAGCCATATCAATAGCCGAGCATAAGCCTAGCAGCTGTGTCATTTATCAGCGAGAGCAATTAGCTGCGGATGTGGTGGTTGATCGGGATTATAGCTGGCAAGCACTAATGCAAGATGCTAAAGCAATTGCACCTGTGCCGGTAAAAAGTACCGACCCGCTCTATATTCTTTATACGTCAGGCACCACAGGAAAACCTAAAGGCGTAGTGCGTGATAATGGCGGACACGCGGTTGCCATGCTTTATTCTATGGAACATGTTTATGGCATGAAAGTGGGAGAGACCTTTTGGGCGGCTTCTGATGTTGGCTGGGTTGTTGGTCACTCTTATATTGTCTATGCGCCACTCATGGCTGGTTGCTCCACTATTTTATATGAAGGAAAACCGATAAGAACTCCAGATGCTGGTGCTTTTTGGCGCGTATGTGAAGAGTATCAAGTTAACGCTCTTTTCAGTGCACCAACGGCATTTCGTGCCATTGCCAAAGAAGACCCCGACGGCGCATTAATGCATGACTATGATTTAAGTCAGTTAAAGCGCTTATATCTGGCTGGTGAAAGATTGGACCCTGCCACTTACCATTGGTTAAAAGAAAAAACGCAATTGCCTGTTATTGATCATTGGTGGCAAACCGAAACGGGTTGGGCAATAGCCAGTACTCCCTTTAGTGATGAAGACTGCAATGAGTTAATGGCCACTAAAGCTGGCTCGGCTGGCTTTCCTGTGCCCGGCTATAATGTTGAAATTTTAGATGCTTACGGCAAGCCATTACCAGCAAATCAACAGGGAACAGTGGCGATAAAATTACCCATGCCCCCCGGCTGTTTAGCAAGTATTTATCAAGATGATGAGCGCTTTAAATCGAGCTATTTATCCACTCATGAAGGTTATTATGTGACAGGTGATGGTGGCTATATCGACGAAGCGGGCTACCTATTTATTATGGGTAGAACTGATGATGTCATTAACGTTGCCGGCCATAGGTTATCAACAGGTGAAATGGAAGAAGTATTATCCGGTCATAGTGCTATCGCAGAGTGTGCTGTCATTGGTATTAATGACAAACTAAAAGGTCAAGTTCCTTTTGGTTTAGTGGTGATAAAAAATGGCATTGAAGAAAGTGATGATGCTTTAACAACGGCTTTGAAAAATAAAGTCCGTGCAGAAATAGGCGCGATTGCCTCTTTAAAAGGGTTAATCATTGTAGAGCGTTTACCTAAAACACGCTCAGGAAAAATACTGCGTAAAACCTTAAGACAAATGATTGATGGTCAGCAAATTGATATTCCTTCTACCATTGATGATCCACAAGTACTGGATGAATTGTCGCCAATGCTAACAGGGATAACTAGCTAGCATTGATAAATAACCATTAAATTTCCTAGTGCTTTAAGGTGCGTAGCAATAGCCCCCTAAATCGTGAGCTAATTAATTAGCTCACGAAAGTTAATTAAAAGGCATGTTATTTTTTATTCATTGAGAGCTTATTACGTCCCTGTTTCTCTTTTGGCTTAGCAAGCTGAATAATTTGTTTGGATTTTTTATGGCTGACCGCATTTTGTGGAGCAACTTTACTAGAACCAGCAACCGCTTGGTTTATTTCGGCCATTTCCGCCTTGGTTAAATCTCGCCACTGTCCGGGTTTTAACTGTCCCAGTTCAACATTCATAATACGCGAGCGTTTAAGTTTTTTAACGTCATAATCTAAGTATTCACACATGCGGCGAATTTGACGATTCAAGCCTTGCGTTAAAATAATAGTAAAAACAAAACGGCTCTTCACCCTAACAATACAAGGTTTAGTGATAGTGCCTAAAATGGGCACACCACGTGACATTCGCTCTATAAAACGCTCACTGATGGGTTTATCAACGGTGACAATATATTCTTTATCATGAGCATTTTCAGCCCGTAAAATTTTGTTAACAATATCACCATCACTGGTAAGAAAGATCAAACCTTCAGAGGGCTTATCTAAACGGCCGATTGGAAAAATACGCTCTTTATGGCCGATGGCATCAACAATATTGCCGCGCACATGTTTTTCTGTGGTGCAAGTAATACCAATAGGCTTGTTATAGGCAATATAGATTCGATCAGACTTATCTTTATTGCTTTGTGCAATGACTTTGCCATCAACCTTAACAACATCATCTGGCAAAACCTTTGTACCTAACTCAGGCTGTTTACCGTTAATAGTCACTCGATTTTCTTCAATTAATTTATCTGCCCCACGGCGTGAACAAAAACCTGATTCACTGATATATTTATTTAAGCGTTTTGCGTTTATTGAATTGTCATACATGAAATTAATATAAGTGCATTTAGTGTGATTAGCATTATACTAAAAACCATGGTTAATGTATCAAACATCTGTGATTGCTATGCTAATTTTTGCTCACCGTGGTGCCAGCGGTGTTGAACCAGAAAATACCCTACGCGCCATTCAAGTTGCACTTGACGCTAAGGTTGATGGGATTGAGATAGATATTCATCAAGTTGATGAAAAATTATTTGTTATCCACGACCGTTGGTTAAATAGAACGACTTCAGGTAGAGGACAAATATCCCATTACAATTATGAACAGTTACGTAGTTTAGACGCGGGTAATGGCGAGACTATTCCAACCTTAGACGAAGTACTCACGCTAATCGCAGGAAAGTGTACTATCAATCTGGAGCTGAAAAAGATAGATGATCTGCAACTGCTATTTGACTATATTGATAAGGCAGTTAGGGATACACCACTGCTAAACCGTGATATTTTGTTGTCATCTTTTAATCACAGACTATTACATCGCATTCACCAACTTAGAGCTGAATTTGCACTTGGTGCCCTAACCGCCTGCTATCCACTAGACTATGCAAAATTTGCCGAACAGCTCAATGCATACTCGGTACATCTCGATGTTGATTTTATTAGCGAACATTTTGTTGAAGACGCCCATAGTCGCGGCTTAAAAGTGTTTGTTTATACCGTCGATGAGCTAGACGATATCAATGCCATGAAAGCTTTAGGGGTGGACGGTATATTTTCTAATTTTCCCACCAGAACTAAAAGTCATATTGCTCATTTTAGCAAAAAATAGCCACCATTTATGATGATTATTACGGGGAATTAATATTTATAGAGTTATTGGCTGCCCTTGCTTTTCAATTAAATGACTTGCTTTCCACTTTGTACTAAAGCACTTAACGGATTAACCCCAAACTGATAACAAAGCTCTGCTGGTTGACTAATATTCCACACCGCAATATCAGCATCAAAACCCACGCTAAGTTGGCCTTTAGTTTTTGATAAGCCTAATGCTTTTGCAGCTTGACAAGTAACCCCCGCTAACGCTTCACTCGGCGTTAACCTAAATAAAGTACAAGCCATATTTAGCATTAATTGAATTGAGAAAATAGGTGAAGATCCTGGATTAGCGTCCGTGGCAATGGCCATAGCAACACCATGCTTTCGCAGTAGCTCAATAGGCGGTAGCTGAGTTTCACGTAAAAAGTAAAAAGCGCCCGGTAACAAGACGGTACTCATATTTGCAGCACTCATGGCTTTAATGCCCTGCTCAGATAAGAACTCAACATGATCACTTGATAGTGCTTGATATTTTGCTGCCAGCTCAGTGCCACCAAGATCAGATAACTGCTCTGCATGTACCTTAATGGCTAAACCATGCTGTTTTGCCGCGCTAAATACACGCTCTGTTTGCTGCAAATCAAAACCAATGTTTTCACAAAACACATCAACGGTATCCGCTAGCTTTTGCTCAGCAACAACAGGGATCATCTCATCACAAACCAAATTGATGTACCCGTCAGGATCGCCCTTATATTCTACTGGCAATGCATGCGCTCCCAAAAAAGTACGCTTGATAGTGATAGGTAGCGCTTTTGCTAACATGCCTGCGACTTTGAGCATCTTTATTTCATTTTCAAGATCTAAACCATAGCCAGATTTAACTTCAACCGTGGTTACCCCTTGCTGATGGAGCGCAGTCAGCCTTGGTAATGCACTTGCCAATAACTCTGCTTCTGTTGCTTCTCTGGTTGCTTTCACGGTTGAGATAATCCCCCCGCCCGCTTCTGCTATTTCTTGATAGCTTTTATCCTGCAAACGCATTTCAAATTCATTAGCACGATTACCGCCGTAAACAAGGTGGGTGTGACAATCAATAAACCCAGGCGTTAACCACTTTCCTTGACCATCAATAACTTCAACATCACTTTTCTCATAAGCAGGTAAGTCTGCTGTTTTTCCTAACCAGACAATTTTTCCATCACAAATTGCAAGGGCAGCATCACGTATTTCGCCATAATCATCACCACTATTCGCCATAGTAGCTAAATTGACATTCAACCAAAGTATTTGCCAGTGTTGAGTAGAGCTATTTGGTTGCGTTGTATTGGTCATGGTTTAGTAGCCGAGATAGAGAAGGTATGAGTAATTACTTTAGCCGAGAATGTTGAAACTTGCAATAGTTGTATATACAACCATTGCAACAAGCGATAAATTATGAGATTGTATATACAAGTTACTTCAAATATAGACACTACTGGACTTAAAATGAGCATTACCAGTTTATCTAAAAAAAAGCTAAACAAAAACGAAAGGCCTGCAAAGTATATCGTTATCAAGCAGTATATTTGCCAAAAAATAGAATCGGGCAAATGGCCTCAACATTATAAAGTACCTTCGGAAAATGAGCTAACCCAAAAATTTGATGTTAGCCGCATGACGGCTCGCCGCGCTTTACAAGAGCTAACTGAACAAGGCATTCTTGTGCGTGCTCAAGGCTCTGGTACCTTTGTTAACACCTTTAAATCTCAATCATCATTGCTAGAAATTCGAAATATTCGTGACGAAGTTCATGAGCGTGGTCATAAACATCATGCCAAACAGCTAATGCTCAAATCAATAGCAGTAACTGACGAAATCACTATTTTATTAAATTTAAAAAATAATGAACACGTTTATTTATCGCAAATACTGCATTTTGAAAATGATAAGCCTATTCAATTAGAGCAGCGTTATGTTAACGCCGATTTAGTTCCTGAATATTTATTGCAAAATTTTACTGAAACGACCCCTCATGAGTATTTATCAGCTGTAGCACCGCTGACTGAAGCAACTCATGAAATTGAAGCCATTCTGGCAGACGATAAAACTTGCCAGTTACTTGATATCAGTAACAGTGACCCCTGTTTACAAGTCAAACGTAGAACATGGTCAAGCAAGGGTGTTGTCAGTTTAGCTATTTTAACGGCTCCCGGTAATAAATACCGTTTAGGCAGCCATTTAATTTTTTAATTTAGGAGCATTAAGATGACATTTAAATACGGTGTTGATCGCCTTAATCTTGATATTGTAAATGGTATTGCTGATGGCAGTATCAAAGCAGAACTTTGCCAAGAAGCTGTAGATAAAATTAATACCAGTCGTCAAAGAGTTGAAAAAATGGCTGCTTCTGATGAAGCGGTATATGGTATTAACACAGGTTTTGGCCCATTATGCGATACACAAATTTCACCTGAAGATACTAATTTATTACAAAAAAACCTACTGATCACTCATGCCGTAGGTGTTGGTGAGCCAATAGACAAAGCCATTTCAAAGCTGATGTTGATCACTAAGGTACATGCGTTAAGTCAAGGTTTCTCTGGTATTCGCCTTGAGGTTGTAGAACGCATGTTAACCTTTATCGAGCTAGATTTAATACCTGTAGTTCCAGAGCAAGGCTCAGTTGGCGCATCAGGTGATTTAGCACCACTTTCTCATTTATTCTTACCACTACTTGGTGAAGGTGAATTCTGGAAAAATGAAGAAACTACCCCTGCAGCAAAAGCACTTGCAAAGCATGGTTTAGAAATAATCAACCTGCAAGCAAAAGAAGGTTTAGCGTTAATTAATGGTACGCAATTCATTCTATCTCATGCTATTACCGCGCTAACTAAAATGCGTTATTTATTAGACCTAGCCGATATGACAGGTGCGATGAGTATCGAAGGCATGCAAGGCAGTCAGTCGCCATTTAGAGACGAGCTACATCAAACACGTGCATTTAAAGGTAACCTTGAAGTCGCCACGCGCATGAGAGACTTCTTCAAAAACTCACAAAACATGGCTGAGCATGAAGAATGTGACCGTGTTCAAGACCCTTATTCATTACGATGCATTCCACAAGTGCATGGCGCATCACGTAATGCCTATTATCATTTAGAAGAGTTGGCTGAAATTGAAATGAATTCAGTCACTGATAATCCCATTGTTATCAGTAGCGAAGAAGCCATTTCTGGTGGTAGTTTCCACGGTCAGCCTTTAGCTATGGTGCTTGATTACGCATCAATCGCGGCGGCTGAATTAGGAAATATTGCTGATCGTCGTTGTTACTTGTTATTAGAAGGTTTACACGGTTTACCGAGATTATTGACAACAGCAGGTGGCTTAAACTCAGGTATGATGATCCCACAATACGCGACAGCAGCCTTAGTCACTGAAAACAAATCACTTTGTTTCCCGCCATCAGCTGATAGTGTTCCAACCTCTATGGGCCAAGAAGACCATGTTTCTATGGGAAGTATTTCAGGCAGAAAGCTAAACCAGATCTTAGGTAATTTAGAAAAAATTCTTGCTATCGAGTTAATGTATGCGGCACAAGCTATCGAATTTAGACGCCCTAATAAATGCTCAAATATTATTGAACTGAATCATCAAGTGATCAGAGAAAAAGTGTCAAAACTTGAAGAAGATAGATTATTAAAACCTGATATTGATGCCATGATCTCATTAGTAAAATCACAAGCATTTACCGTTAGCTTAGCTAAGTAATCAAGGGAGCCTTTTATCATGACAACATCCATGAACATTCAAGACCTAACGCTTTTACAAGAAAGCATAAAGCAAGGTATTCCAAGTGAATTACCACAAGCCAAGCCTTACCCTGCTGATGCCAATCGTGCACCAAAACGTAAAGACATTCTAAGCGTAGACGAGAAGCAGTTAGCAGTAAGAAACGCTTTACGTTATTTCCCAAAAGAGTGGCACCAAGAACTAGCCACTGAATTCGCTCAAGAGTTAAAAGATTTTGGCCGTATTTACATGTACCGCTTTAAGCCAAACTACCATTTAAAAGCACGTTCAGTTGCTGATTACCCGGCAAAATGTCAGCAAGCAGCGGCAATCATGTTGATGGTTGATAACAACCTTGATCCTGCGGTTGCACAACATCCTGAAGAATTAATCACTTACGGTGGCAATGGTGCTGTGTTCCAAAACTGGGCGCAATATTTATTAGCCATGAAATACTTAAGTGAGATGGAAAGCGATCAAACCTTGCACTTATATTCTGGTCATCCTATGGGCTTATTTCCATCAAGCGAAGATGCACCACGTGTAGTAGTTACCAACGGCATGATGATACCTAACTACTCTCAGCCAGATGACTGGGAGAAGTTTAACGCCTTAGGCGTAACTCAGTATGGCCAAATGACGGCTGGTTCATTTATGTACATTGGCCCGCAAGGTATTGTCCACGGCACCACGATTACTGTGATGAATGCCTTCCGTAAAGTTCTGAATAAAAGCGAAAGCTCAAAAGGTAAAATCTTCTTAACGGCTGGTTTAGGTGGTATGAGTGGTGCACAACCAAAAGCCGGTAACATTGCTAACTGTGTAACGGTTTGTGCTGAAGTCAATGCCAATGCTGCCACTAAACGCCATCAGCAAGGTTGGGTTGATGAGCTAATTGATAACATGGATGACTTGATTGCCCGTGTTAAAGACGCACAAGCCAATGAAGAAGTGGTATCAATTGCGTATATTGGCAACATTGTAGATGTTTGGGAAGCTTTTTATGAGCAAGAAATATATGTCCACTTAGGCTCAGATCAAACCTCATTACATAACCCTTGGTCAGGTGGTTACTACCCAGTTGATATTAGTTATGAAGAATCAAACCGTTTGATTCGTGAAGAACCAGAAGTGTTTAAAATTAAAGTACAATCAACGTTAAAACGTCACGCTGATGCCGTTAACAAGCACACTGCTCGCGGTACCTACTTCTTCGATTACGGTAATGCTTTTTTACTCGAAGCATCTCGTGCTGGCGGTGATGTGATGGCAGAAAATGGTATTGATTTTAAATACCCATCATACGTTCAAGATATTTTAGGCCCCATGTGTTTTGATTATGGTTTTGGTCCATTTCGTTGGGTTTGTGCGTCAGGTAAGTCTGAAGATTTAGATAAAACTGATGCCATCGCTACACGTGTACTGAAAAAAATCATGGCTGATTCACCTGAAGAAATTCAGCAACAAATGCAAGACAACATCACTTGGATTGAAGACGCTAAGCAAAACAAGTTAGTGGTTGGTTCACAAGCACGTATTCTGTACGCTGATGCGCAAGGCCGTATGGAAATTGCTAAAGCCTTTAATGATGCAATTAATAATGGTGAAATAGGCCCGGTAGTACTTGGCCGTGATCACCACGATGTATCAGGCACTGATTCACCGTTCCGTGAAACTTCAAATATCTACGATGGCAGTCGTTTTACTGCCGATATGGCAATTCACAATGTGATTGGTGATAGCTTCCGTGGGGCAACTTGGGTATCAATCCACAATGGTGGTGGCGTAGGCTGGGGAGAGGTAACTAACGGCGGTTTTGGTATGTTACTTGATGGCAGTGATGCTGCAGAGCGTCGATTAAAATCAATGTTATTGTTTGATGTAAACAATGGTATTGCCCGTCGCAGCTGGGCACGTAACTCTGAGGCAAATTTTGCTATTAAACGTGAAATGGAGCGCACACCTAAACTAAAGGTTACGTTAGCGAATTTAGTTGAAGACGATATTTTAAACAACTTATCCTTATAAAAACTAACATTTAATGACCAGTGAATGAGGTGGCATATCGTCACCTCATACTTTTTAAGAGGTAAATTCCAAGCAGCATCAAATGTGCTCAACAGAAACTAAAGTATGCCAGCCTGTATAATAAAATTATTCATTATGCAGCCTGGTATTATTTTAAACGCCACCTTGACTTACTGACTGCATTTTTTGCTCGACGGCAGCCATAAGCTGACTATTTAACTCTAACAATTGACCATTAAGCATTAAGCATTTCTCGCTGCTTTTCAGCTACTTCAGAGTCATCACTCTCTAACTTAGCTAGCTGCTGTTTTACTTCACGAATCTGCTCTTTAAGCATAGCAATAATGCGATCAAAAGGGCTATCACTGGTTTTTTCTACCTTCTCATCTTCATCATGATTTGCATGTAGTTTGTTTGCTATTTCTTGGCCAAGCCTTGCTTTAGCTAGCGCAGACTTTTCTTCCTCTAAGGCCTTCTTACCCTGCGCCGAAATATCTACAGAAACGCCAAGCTGTACTTTTTCTGTTATTGACTCAGCTTTCGAAACGTCTGGGCGAACATCACTATCACGGCTGACTACCGTCATAGCATTATTAAGTGAACGTGATTAAAGTTGTATGTTAAGGCCTAAGACTTCAGTGTTAATATTATCTATAATGACAGTGAGTTAATTGCTAATCGTAATTCTATATCGGCTAAGATTGAAATGACTTTAGGTAGAAAATTTACCCTTATTGAGACAAAAAACCTCTAATTGACTCGGCCGTTTTTAAGGTGCGAATCTCTTGAAACAGCTCATCGGCTTCGGTGTATTGTAATTTTAAATATTTGAGCCATTGTTTGATCCGATTGGGGTAGTACTTACTCTTGTCACCGTATGTTTCACAATAAGTGTATTCAAGTAATAATGTTTGTACTTCAGTCCATGGCATAACAGGCGAGACTTGCTTAATTACTTGACCTAAATTAGGCATCATTAAGGCGCCCCTTCCTACCATAATATCTTCACATCCTGAGATTTCTCGACACTTTTGCGCATCGTTAAAGGTAAAAATATCACCATTGGCAATGACAGGAATATTGACTTGTTGCTTTATTTTAGCAATCCACTGCCAGTGTGCCGGCGGTTTATATCCTTCTATCTTAGTTCTAGCATGCACTGTTAGCTCGTTGGCGCCAGCAGATTCAATAGCTTGGGCATTTTCTATCGCAAGGCTTTTATCTTCATAACCTAGGCGAATCTTTGCACTTACCAGGGTATCTTCAGGCACTGCTTTTTTTACTGCGCTGACTATTTGATAAAGGTTTTCAGGGTCTTTTAGCAATATTGCCCCACCACGGTTATTGTTAACCATTTTTGATGGGCAACCAAAATTAATATCAACGCCATGTGAGCCAAGTTCAACCACTTTAGCGGCATTGTCAGCCATGCATACTGGATCTTGACCCAGTAGCTGAACTCGTACAGGAGTCCCCGACTTAGTGGTGGAGCCATAGGCATTGGCATTTTTTAACTCAGGGCACAACCTCAAAAAGGCGCGATCAGAAATAAGCTGATCAACCACGCGAACAAACTCAGTCACGCATAAATCATAGCCACCAATGCGTGTTAATAAATCACGCATTAAATGATCAAGTACGCCTTCCATCGGCGCTAATATAACTCGCATTGTTACCGACTCTTACTCAATTTTTTTGAACGTAACTTACTTATTAACCAATAGAAGGTAACTGTCATTAAGGCAATAGAAAAATGAACAATTAGCGTAAGTAATTGAGTATTCTCATGCCATAAAAAAACTGGCCCTCGATAAGTTAAATAAAATAAATCTAACAATGAAATATGCAGCCAAACTATAACAAACATGAGTTTTAGTCGATGACGAGCAAGAAATGACGAAGAAAATAAGTTCAAAAGGTAAACCTGATATTAAAGTTCAGCGCTATTATAACCAAGCGAGCAAGTCGGGGTAAATAAATGAATGATTTAAACACTGTTTGGCTTTTTCACCACTAACAATGCGTGAAGCGTCAACAGGCTCATGCTCAGAAAAAACAGGTACGGGTAAAGATAGTGACTTAGCCGCTTGCTGGTAGTAGGATTTTTTACTGGCATGATTGTCACTCACGCCATTAAAAATGCCCTGAGGAGATTGCTTTGTTAATAAAGATAAAATGATACCTAGGGCATCTTGTTGATGAATTAGGTTAATTTTTCCATGTGCATTTTTCAGTACTTTTTTCGCCAGCAAAAATTTTCCTGGATGACGATTAGGGCCAACTAAACCGGCTAACCTAACCACGTTGGCTTGACGATTAAACGCCAATACACATTGCTCCGCCTTATCAAGAGTGTCTACTTTTTCAGATGATAAACTCAACAAACTTTCTTCATCGACAACGCCTGACAAACCATTATAGATAGCGGTGCTAGATAATAAGATGATATGTTGGACTATACCTCGCTGCTTTGCAGCACTGACAAGTTGTCCTATTTTATCAGCATAGTCTGTGCGCCCTTGCTTAAATTGTGGGGGAATAGCTAACACTAGACATTGCTGGCTAAAAATATCATGTTGTTCAAGTTGTTCACTGTCTGCAGGCAAGGTTAATTGTTGAGCATTTATACCTTGCTGAGTTAACTTATTTACATTAGCTAACTTACTACTAGTGGCGAGCACTGAAACGCTCTTTTCTAATAAGGTTAGTGCCAGCGCAGTGCCTAACCAACCACAGCCAATAATGCCCACGGATAGATTGCCATCAATTTCATTAAGGTGTTTAAGCATTATTTTTGCTGCTCATAGTGTTTAATTTGTTCAACTACTTTTTTAGCAACGTCATTAGGGACCAATAATGACAAACTGTATTGGCTGATTTTCCAACCTTGCTTGGTTTTAATTAAAACACCCGAGCCACGACAATGACCATAGTTTTTATTTTCTAAAATTTCATCAAAAAAGGCGACAGTTCCTTTTTCTATTAAGCTGATATTTCTCTCTTTAACCACATATAGCCAGCCTTTCCCCTGAGTGAAATAAGGTAAAACAAAGTCGGTAAACTGTTTTTTGTTCCAACGCTCGCTGCCATCTGTTCCTAGAAATATAGCGTCATTACTGAGTAAACCTAAATATTGTTTTGCATCGGCCTTAGCGGCGGCTTGGTGAAAGCTATCTAACACCTGACTAATTGTTTGCTGGCTATTTTTCTCTTCTGCCAATGAACAAAAACTCATCATAGCAAGTGCTATCCATAAATATTTTTTAGTCATGTTATTTCTCTTTACTTATTTATTCTTAGGTAATACAAAATAACTACCGGTAAATGTCGCGGCAATATTGTCACCACAATAAATATGAGCGGTTAATTTAATACGCGCATTTTTGCCTAGCGCTAAATTCTCAAACTGCCCTGAGGCATCAGACGCGATGACTTGACCATAAACCAACCCTTTAATGGGCGTATGATAGCGGATATTTGCTTCTGCGAGGACAATATCACCTTGCAAATTGTCCTGATGCTCCCCAAGCACTAAATATACCCATCCCCAACCAGTTAAGGTCGCTAAAGTATAAATGCTGCCCGCAAACATAGTGTTATGCAGGTTTTTATTAAACTGGGCATCACAATGAGTGACTAGTTGCTTTGCATCATAATAACTAATTTGTAAGCCCATAGCTTTACTCATGGGAATGGTTTGGTGCCAAATACTTTGCAGTGCTTGTGCTGCTAATTGTTTGTGCTGAGGATGAGGCTTTAGCTTTTTCGTCATTCTATAATGCGTTACCTCATTAAATAGTACATGCGAAACTTCCTGCTGTTGATAACTCAGTTTTTGGTAGAACCTAACTGCGTCCTCTCGGGCATTGAGTACTATTTCTGTCATACCTAACTTACTGGCTTGTAATTCCAGCTCAGTAATAATTTGCTGCCCTAAGCCCTGTCCTTGCAGCGCTTCACATACCGCCATATAGCGAATTTGCCCCTGATAAGGAGAAGATTGCTCCAAACGTCCAACAGCTAACACTTCACCTTTGTCATCGATGATCATCCGGTGAATGCTTTGTTGCTCTCGTTCATCTTGTTCACTACCATGTGCTTGCTGCCAAGGTTTTCTTAATATTTGCCAGCGCAACTGATAGTATTGTGCAAATTCGTCAGCATTTTCGGGTGCTCGCAGGGTATTCATTGTCTATCCTTATCTGTAGTAACCATTTTTAAACCATTCACTTTAGCACTTGAGAATTATGCAATTATCAAAACACCTAGCACAAGGAAAATTACTGTATTTAAGCCAAGGTAATGAGGCTATCTCTGTCAACGAAAATGAACATTACCGCTGGCTAGCGTTTGCTAATGAAAACGGTGAAGCCATTATTCAAAGTGTTATGCATAAACGTAAACCTTGGCAACTTACTCTACCTCACCAAACAGCACTTCTTCTGCCGCTGTTATTTTTTCGCCCTAGAACCATCGTTGAGCTCGGTCTAGGTGGTGGTAATCTAGATCGGTTTCTAACACATCTTTCTCCCGATATCGCCATGCAAAGTATAGAATACAGCAAAACAGTTATTAGTTGTTTCAAACGCTACTTTAATCCAGATAATGCTGAGGTTAAAGTACAAAACAATGACAGTAAACAGTGGCTTGCTCAACAAAACAAAGTCAAACCAGACTGGCTAATTTGTGATATTTACCAAACTCAAAACCAAAATATCGCCGACACGAATAAACAATTAGCTTCCTTACTTGCAAATGTAGATAGCAACAGTTGTTTATCAATAAATTTACCTGATGCCAGCGATGACGAAGTGAATCTATGCTTAACGGTGTTACAGCAACTACAAAGTGATCATCATATTTATTACTTTCATGTTCCCAATTACTTAAACATTGTTATCCAGCTTATTCCTAAGCATTGGCAAACAACGAGAGTATTAAAACGAAATAAAAATAGCTACTTGTCTAAAAGGTTATTTTTACAGTGGCGTAAATTTTGGCGATATGGCAATGAAGTGACGGCAAATGCGCGCTTTAAGTAATGATTTGCTTTATCTTTAAATCGATAAAGTAAAGGTAACGGGACCATCATTTAATAATTCTACTTTCATATCAGCGGCAAATTCGCCTGTGGGCACATTAAACCCTTGCTCACGCAGTTGCTGACAAAAGTATTGATAAAGCTCATTGCTAAATTCCGGCTTGGCTGCCGAGGTAAAACTGGGGCGCATGCCACTATTAGTATCTGCCGCTAAGGTAAATTGTGAGACCACTAAGATGTCACCGCTAGCTTGCTTTACATTAAGGTTCATTTTACCGTTTTCATCATTAAAAACCCGATAACCGGCAACCCGCTCAGCAAGACGTTTTGCTTTTGCCTGTGTGTCTTGTGGCTGTACAGCTAAAAAAACCAAAAGCCCTTGCGCTATTTCACCTATCACTTCATCGTTAACAGTAACACTCGCCCTGCTTACCCGCTGGATTAACGCTATCATTCGACTACACTCTTGATTTCACTTTCTAATTCATATTCTTGTAAAGAGACTGTGATCACAGCGCCGCCCAAGACAATTAACCACGATAAATACACCCACAAAAACAAAATAGGTACGATAGCTAGAGCACCGTATATGGCCTGATAGGAAGGAAAAGCGGTTAAATAAGCCGCAAAAACCTTCTTGGCAAATTCAAACAAAATGGCTGCAACCAAAGCGCCTGAGAATGCATACTTAAAGGGTACATTTTTATTTGGTACTAACATATACAAAAGAATAAAGGCTGCCAGCGAAGATAATAGCGGCAATAACCTAAAAAACATGTTGGTCAAGCCAAAGCTGTCTTCAACACCTAAGGTCACTAACGAAACAATATAAGAGGTGATTGCTATACTACCGCCTACTAAAATAGGGCCTAGCGTTAATATCATCCAATACATTGAAAATGAGGTAATGAGGCGACGCTTTTGGGTTACTTGCCAAATATTATTAAAGGTTTTATCAATGACGGAAATAAGCAATAAGGCGGCAACGAATAAAAATGAAATAGCCACCGCAGACATTTTCGAGGCGTTATCAACAAAAGCCGATAAATATTGCTGCACTACATCACTAGCCGTTGGGACAAAGTTATTGTAGACAAATTTTTCCACAGTTTGATGGATATCAGCAAAAATCGGAAATGCGGTTGCCACAGACAGCGCAACAACCATAAGAGGGACAAGTGACATTAAACTCACATAAGAAAGATAACCCGCAACGACTTGCAGTTGTTCTTGCTTAATACGCTTTGTTAAAAAGTGAAAAAATGATAAATAATGACGCCAAGGTAAAGAGCGCGTTATTTTACTGTACAAGGCTTGCAGAGAACTCATATTTACTAACAATTCATAAATGTATCTATTGATATTATTATATTATGATAGCAATTAAGTATTTACTAGTTTATTAATTTTTTGGAGATAAAATGTCGAGTCAGGGTTCTTCAGGCAATGTAATTGCTGCTATTTGTAATGTGTTTTTCCCCGGGTTAGGTCAACTCGTTCAAGGCAGGCTTGTCGCTGCTATCATTTTTGCCATAATTTGTGTCGGTGGTTATGCCCTTTGGGTGTTTGTGGTGCCTGCCATTATTGCTGGTATATTTCAATTATGGTCAATTATAGATGCCGCAACTTATAAAAATTCAGACTAGCGTTTGTTAAATTTAAGACAATAAAAAACCGCCGACTAAAATAGTGGGCGGTTTTTTACATCAACTTTTACAGCGTAGTAAGTTACTTAGCTGCACGACCTTCACGTTTACGATCGCTTTCTTTCAAAGATTTCTTACGAATACGAATGTTTTCTGGTGTTACTTCTACCAATTCATCGTTATCAATAAACTCTAAGGCTTGCTCCAAGGTCATTTTAATTTCTGGCGTTAATACTTGCGCTTCATCAGTACCTGAAGAACGAACGTTAGTTAACTGCTTACCTTTAAGGGCATTAACGGTTAAATCGTTATCGCGACTATGAATACCAACAATTTGGCCTTCATAAATTTCAACACCGTGACCAATCATCATGCGACCACGAGATTGTAAGTTAAATAAAGCATTCGTTAACGCTTTACCGGTAGCATTGGCAATCATCACACCATTTAAGCGTTGACCAATATCACCACCTTTATGAGGACCATACTCATAGAAAGTATGGTAAATCAAGCCAGAGCCTGAAGTAAGCGTCATAAATTCAGTTTGGAAACCAATTAAACCACGGCTAGGCATAATAAAGTCCATACGAATACGGCCAGTACCATCAGGTGCCATATCAGTTAACTCAGCTTTACGAACACCCATTTTATCCATGATCGAACCTTGATGCTGCTCTTCAACATCAATAGTCACTGTTTCATAAGGTTCTTGAAGAATACCATCAATTTCACGCTCAATAACTTCTGGGCGTGATACCGCAAGTTCAAAGCCTTCACGACGCATGTTTTCAATTAAAATACCAAGGTGAAGTTCACCACGACCAGATACTTTAAATTTATCAGGATCATCTAATTGCTCAACACGTAAAGCAACGTTATGAACCAATTCTTTTTCTAAGCGATCTTTAATATTACGTGAAGTAACAAACTTACCTTCTTTACCACAAAATGGTGAAGTGTTTACTTGGAAAGTCATATTGATAGTCGGTTCATCAATAGATAATGCTGGTAAACCTTCTACTTCATTTGGACAACAAATGGTATCAGAGATTTTTAACTCACCTAAACCAGTAATGGCTATAATATCGCCTGCCTCTGCTCTTTCAGTTTCATGACGATCTAAACCTAAGTAACCAAATACTTTACCTACTTTACCGTTATGCACTTTACCATTGGCACATTGTATTGTTACTTGTTGGTTAGGTTTAACACTACCACGCATAATACGACCAACACCAATTACGCCCAAATATGAACTGTAATCTAGTTGTGAAATTTGCATTTGGAATGCGCCTTCAGGATCAGCATTTGGTGAAGGCACTTCATTAACAATAGTATCGAATAAAGGTATCATGTCACTGCCAACTTCACCTTCTTCTAAAGACGCCCAACCATTAATCGCTGACGCGTAAACAACTTTAAAATCAAGCTGTTCATCAGTAGCACCTAAGTTATCAAACAATTCGAAAACCTGATCCATAACCCAGTCAGGACGAGACCCTGGCTTGTCGATTTTGTTAATAACAAGAATTGGTTTTAACCCTTGAGCAAAAGCTTTTTGCGTAACAAAACGAGTTTGTGGCATTGGGCCTTCTTGAGCATCAACAATCAACAATACTGAATCAACCATTGACATAACACGCTCAACTTCACCACCAAAATCAGCATGGCCTGGGGTGTCGACGATATTTATACGGTAATCGTTCCAGTTAACAGCGGTATTTTTCGCTAAAATTGTGATACCACGTTCTTTTTCGATATCATTTGAATCCATCACTCGCTCGTCATGGCCAACGCGCGCATCTAAGGTACCTGATTGCTCAAGTAATTTATCAACAAGGGTGGTTTTTCCGTGGTCAACGTGGGCAATAATTGCGACGTTACGTAATTTATCTAACACAGGCGTGTACTCGCTGTTACTATCGTTTAGCTGAACTTAGATCAGTCATAAACAACTAGGGCTATAATTGGGCGCGCATTATACAGGTAATTTGTTTAAAAAGATATCAATTATCACCCCTCAAAATTTAGCTTAATGATGAACAGCATTTGATCGATAACAAAAAGTCAGAGGAAAAGGCAAATTAATTACAGGCAAAAATAGCAAAATCGTTTATAGTTATTCGCAACACAACAACTATTGCACCAAAAAGATCTACTGACGCACACTTATGGTGCAGCATTATTTTCTAGCAACAACTAAGCTACTGTTTATCAAGCACTTTATTGTTGGCACAATTTTAGCTTATGATTGCCATAGCAGTTGGTATATGCCAAAAGAAATTTAAAACTAACCTCACTGGAGAGACAAAATGTCACAAGCAGTATTCGATATAATAAAAGAACACGATGTCAAATTTGTTGACCTTCGTTTTACCGATTCAAAAGGTAAAGAACAACACGTTTCAATTCCTCATCATCAAGTCGATGAAGATTTCTTCGAAGACGGTAAAATGTTTGATGGTTCTTCAATTCAAGGTTGGAAAGGCATTAACAACTCAGACATGGTATTAATGCCAGATGTTGACTCTGCTGTTTTAGACCCTTTTAATGAAGCGGTAACCCTAAACATTCGTTGTGATGTTGTAGAGCCAGACACAATGCAAGGCTACAGCCGTGATCCTCGCTCGGTAGCGAAACGTGCTGAAGACTATTTACGTTCAACAGGTATTGCTGATACCGTATTAATTGGTCCAGAGCCAGAGTTCTTCTTATTTGACGATGTACGTTACAGTACTGATATCAGCGGCTCTTTCTTTAAAGTTGATGATAAAGAAGCTTGTTGGAATTCAGGTACTGAGTACGAAGAAGGCAACATGGGTCACCGTCCTGGTCTTAAAGGTGGTTACTTCCCAGTTTCTCCAGTTGATTCTTCACAAGACATTCGTTCAGCCATGTGTTTAGTCATGGAAGAAATGGGCTTAGTGGTTGAAGCACATCACCATGAAGTAGCCACTGCTGGTCAAAACGAGATTGCTTGTCGCTTTAATACTATGGTATTAAAGGCTGATGAAGTTCAAGTATATAAATATGTTGTGCATAATGTAGCTCACGCATATGGCAAAACAGCAACCTTCATGCCTAAGCCACTAGTGGGTGATAACGGCTCTGGTATGCACGTGCATCAATCACTTGCTAAAGATGGCGTTAACTTATTCTCTGGTGATAAGTACGGCGGTTTATCTGAAATGGCACTTTACTACATTGGTGGTATCATTAAGCATGCTAAAGCCTTGAATGCATTTACCAACCCTGCAACTAACTCTTATAAACGTTTAGTGCCACATTTTGAAGCACCTATTATGCTTGCTTATTCTGCAGCTAACCGTTCTGCTTCGATTCGTATTCCTGTTGTTCCATCTCCAAAAGCTGCACGTATCGAAGTTCGCTTCCCTGATCCTGCTGCAAACCCATACTTAGCATTCTCTGCCTTGTTAATGGCTGGCCTTGATGGTATTAAAAATAAAATTCATCCTGGCGATGCTATGGATAAAGATTTATACGACTTACCTGCTGAAGAAGCATTATCTATTCCGCAAGTTGCTACTTCATTGACAGACGCGTTAGACTCTTTAGAAGCCGATAGAGAATTCTTAACTGCTGGCGGCGTTATGGATAACGACATGATTGATGCGTACATTGCGCTTAAACGTGCTGATTGTGAATTATTGAATACCTCAACTCACCCAGTTGAGTTCTCTATGTACTACAGTGTTTAATCTTTAAAATTAATCACTTTATTAAAGCTCACTTCGGTGGGCTTTTTTTATGCTTAAATTTATAATTAAAGAAAATTAGTTTTCAGTAGTAAACCTCCACATTTTTGTATAGATTATAATTACGTATGTTCGCACTTTAGCATGTTTGGATATATCTAAAGGAACAAGATATACTTAATTGACTATGATGAAATTTTTATTATTACTCTTGCTAAGCTTATCCATTGCAACTCCCGTCAATGCGAGTACAGCTAAAATATATGTGTGGCGCAATGAAAAAGGTGAACTAGTCTATTCAGATACACCCAGACCCGGCGCTGAAGAAGTCAAAACTAAACCTGGAAATGTCATTAAGTCATCTACAACACTTGACACTCAGGTTTTAGATATAGAAAGTAAAAAAATATCAGAAGAATATCAGGTCGTCATCAATCACCCCAAAGACAATACCACTATTCGTGATAATACCGGCTCAGTCTACATTAGTGGCAGCATCAAGCCTATTTTCAAAAGAGGATTAAGAATCCAACTTATCTTAGACGATAAGCCGCATTTAAAACCACAAACCCATACTATGTTTTCACTTCGAAATATTGACCGCGGCGAACATCAAATTAAAATGCAACTACTTAATAAAAAAGGCAAGGTTATTGCATTATCTAAAGCTATTACGTTTTATATGCACCGAGCCTCGGTAAATTAGCAAAATAGCACCAAATAATGGCATTTTGACTGCAGATAAAACATTTTTCAAATATACTAAAAACAATTGCACTATATTGGTGCGCTCGTTATCTAGGTATGAAGCTTTATGTTGCACAGCAGAAAGAAAATTCAAGAACTCAAGCTAGAGTATCAACAAACATTAGCTAATCAGCTCGTGACAGCGGTGCTGATCCTTGATGACAGTTTAAATATTTGCTACCTCAACCCTGCAGCTGAAGCTTTGCTGATAAAAAGTATGTATAAGCTTTATGGCTGTCATGCTGATTTGATATTTGCTAATACTTCAATTACCGAAACACGTTTACGTCAGCTACTAGCAACAGGCCAAGAGTTCACCGATAGTGATATAGCTATTGAGTTCAGTGAAAGTCATCGCTTTACTGCTGAGATAACCGCTTCTGCAGTTGAGTTTGAGCGCATTCCTCATGTGCTATTAGAATTTAAGCAAATAGATCAACAAAAACAAATCAGTTTAGAGGTTTTTCAGCAGCAACAATGGATTGCCGCACGCGACTTAATTAAGGGCTTAGCCCATGAGATAAAAAACCCACTAGGAGGCCTACGCGGCGCAGCACAATTACTCAATAAAGAACTTAATCAAGAACAACAAGAATATACTGAGATGATCATTGAGCAAGCAGACAGGCTAACCAACTTAGTTGACCGCTTACTTGGCCCGAATCAATTACCGGTGATTCAAAAACATAATATTCATTCTGTAATTGAAAAAGTATACCAAGTGGTTAGTTTCTCAAATGAACAGGATATTGGACTAAAACGAGACTATGACCCCTCTATTCCAAGTGTAGAATGTGACCAAGAAAAAGTGCAGCAAGCGGTTTTAAACATTGTTAATAATGCTATTCAAGCTATTGGCAAAGACAACACCATTACGCTAAAAACCCGTATTGCCAGTAACAAAACCATAAACGGTCAACGAATAAAACTCGCGGCACAAATCAGCATTATTGACAACGGCCCCGGCATTCCGAACAAAATACAAGATACGCTTTTTTATCCTATGGTTTCAGGAAGATCAAACGGCACAGGGCTTGGCCTTTCAATCGCACAAACATTGATTAATCAACACCATGGTAAATTGTCTTGCCATAGCCGGCCAGGTCACACTGAATTCATCATATTACTGCCCCTAAACAGTAATATTTAAGAAATAATATTTAAAATCGCTTTTTACTCAAGAGAATAACCAATGATCACTGAACAAGTTTGGATAGTTGATGACGATAGCTCAATACGCTGGGTGTTAGAAAAAGCATTTGCCAGTGCTAATATTACCTGCGCTTCATTTGAGAGTGCGCAAAACGTTTTAATCGCCTTAGATCATGATCAACCTGAAGTGATTATTTCAGACATTAGGATGCCAGATATTGACGGTATGACACTACTCAATTCAATTAGCAAATCACATCCGAACATTCCTGTCATTATCATGACTGCCCATTCAGATCTAGACAGTGCTGTTAATGCTTATCAAGGTGGCGCTTTTGAATATCTACCCAAGCCATTTGACATGGATGAAGCCGTCAGCTTAACTAAACGTGCTCTTAACCATGCCCGAGAGCAAAACGCTAAAAATCAACAAACAGAAAGTACACCACTTGCTGCAGGACTTATTGGCGAAGCGCCAGCCATGCAGGAGGTATTTCGCGCTATTGGCCGTTTATCACGCTCCAGTATCAGTGTGCTTATTAATGGTGAATCTGGCACAGGTAAAGAGCTTGTAGCCCATGCACTGCATTCTCATAGTCCTCGATCGACAGCACCCTTCATTCCCCTAAATATGGCGGCTATACCTAAAGATTTAATTGAATCTGAATTATTCGGCCATGAAAAAGGTGCCTTCACTGGTGCCAACTCGGTTCGCCAAGGGCGTTTCGAGCAAGCTCATGGTGGAACGCTTTTTCTTGATGAAATTGGCGACATGCCATTAGAAATACAAACACGACTGTTAAGGGTACTTTCCGATGGTCAATTTTATCGCGTAGGTGGACACTCCCCCGTACAAGTCGATGTTCGTATTATTGCCGCAACTCACCAAAACCTTGAAGACGGGGTGAAAAATGGTGAGTTTAGGGAAGACTTATTTCATCGACTCAATGTTATCCGTATACAACTACCTAGCCTACGCGAACGAAGAGAAGATATTATTCAACTAAGTGAGCACTTTCTCAAACAAGCGGCCAATGAGCTTAGTGTAGAGTCGAAAACCTTAAGCCAAAAAGCGTCTGTTTTTTTACAACAATGCCAGTGGCCGGGTAATGTACGTCAGCTTGAAAATATCTGTCGATTTCTAACGGTAATGGCAAGTGGTCAAGAAGTTTTGCTGGAAGATTTACCAAGCGAATTAACCGAAAAAACCGCGCAAATATCACCACAGTCGTCTACATGGCAAGCTGCACTGAGTGATTGGATGGATCAACAATTAGCTATAGGGAATAGTGCTATTCTAGATACAGCCATGCCTGAATTTGAAAAAATAATGTTAGAGCGAGCCTTGCTTCACACTCAAGGACATAAACAAGACGCAGCTAAAAAATTAGGCTGGGGAAGAAATACATTAACAAGAAAATTGAAAGAGCTGGATGTAAAATAACAATCAAGCAAAAGTGCTTTTTTTAGCGTTAAGTGGAAGTGCAGCTATCTTCATCACACTGCTTGCAGCTATTGCATAATTTAATGTTTATAAAGTGGGCGGTAATAATTAAACTGGCGCCTCCAATAATAAAGTACATTTCAACCGCTTGAGAAAAGTCATGTTTGATCCAATACAGGGCGACGCCTATATAGAGCAAATAAAATGGATATAAGCGTTTATGGTAGCGTTTAAAGCCAGAAAATAAAGCAATGGTACCTAAAACGGCTGTCAGCAATAAAAAAATGTGCTCCCAAGTGTGGTCTGCTAAAAAGCTAAGCCCCATTAACGGCAAAACAGGCAATAGAATAGGTAGCAAAATACAATGTAATGCGCATAATGATGTTGCTGTAATGCCAATTCTATCTAACATAATATTCCAAGGTATCTTTTTTTTTTATCATAATTTGAATAGCAGAAAACTTTAGAGTTATTGCTATTTTGAGATAATATCACAATTGATACATTATAACATTAGCAAAATAAACAAAATAAGTACATTTAAGCTCGCTCTACTGGAAAACTAATCACTTGTTCGATATGTTCAGCTTTCAAAGCCAGCATAACCAAACGATCAATACCTAACGCCACACCTGAACATTGTGGTAATCCGTTTGATAAAGCCGAGATAAAATTATTATCAATGGGTTTTTCTCCCAACGCGAGCGCTGTTCGTTGCGAGTTATCCTCTTGAAAACGTTCGATTTGCTGTTCAGCTTCAGTTAATTCATTAAAACCATTTACCAATTCTATGCCTTGATAATAACATTCAAAACGCTGAGCAACTCTATTATCATCAGGACAAGTTCTAGCTAATGATGCTTGAGGTTGTGGAAAGTTATAAACAAAACAGGGAGTACTTTTACCAATATTGGGCTCAATAATCTCATTAAAGATAAACTGTAATAAAATATCACTATTTTGCTCATTGAGTAACCAATCACTTAATTTATTGTTTTCAGTAATAACTGCTATCAGTTGTTTACGATTAGCCTCTAATGGGTCTAATCCAAGCTGTTCAATAAATAATTGCTGATAAGTAACTTGTATTGGCTCTGCGCAGCCTAGAACAGTTTTCAGCAGCTCAGCCACTTCATTCATTAACTCAAAGTGATCAAACCCTAAACGGTACCACTCAAGCAGTGTAAATTCCGGATTATGATAACGACCCGCATCTTCATGGCGAAAAGCTTTCGCGATTTGGAAGATGCAACCATAGCCCGAGGCAAGCAAACGCTTCATATGAAATTCAGGCGAGGTTTGCAGGTATAAAGGCGCTGATTGCTCAAGTGTACTATTACTGAGAAAGTTATAGCGACAGGAGAAAGCATCTAGATAGACATCAGTAACCGTACCTAATGACAACGCTGGCGTTTCCACTTCCACAACACTGCGATCAGTAAAAAACTTCCTAACCTGCTGTAATATATGCGCGCGTTTTTGTGCATTGTGCCAAGTGAGTGTTGGTTGCCAAGCCATAATAAACCTTACTATATTAACGGAGAAACTTAAGCGTAAATGCTCACCTACAAAAACAAAAAAGGCCGCCCTATTTACTTAGGAAACGACCTTTTATAATCAAAATACATTGATAGATTAATTTAATGCTAGCTGCTGGGTTAGCAAAGCGGAAGCAGGAGTTGACGTAAGTCAATCAGTACTTCCAATGCCGCTAACACAAATTCTAGCGTAAATTAGTCATCAATTAGTCAATGATTTTTGATACTACACCAGCACCTACAGTACGGCCACCTTCACGAATCGCGAAGCGTAAACCTTCATCCATCGCTACTGGGTTAATTAGCTCAACAACAAACTTCAAGTTGTCGCCAGGCATTACCATTTCAACACCTTCAGGAAGCTCTACAGCACCTGTGATATCAGTTGTACGGAAGTAGAACTGTGGACGGTAACCTTTGAAGAATGGCGTATGACGACCACCTTCATCTTTTGAAAGTACGTATACTTCTGATTCAAACTTAGTGTGAGGAGAGATTGAACCTGGCTCACATAATACTTGACCACGCTCTACGTCTTCACGCTTAAGACCACGTAGAAGAACACCACAGTTCTCACCAGCACGACCTTCGTCAAGAAGCTTACGGAACATTTCTACACCAGTACAAGTAGATTTTTGTGTATCACGGATACCCACTACTTCTACTTCGTCACCCACTTTAACAATACCACGTTCAACACGACCAGTTACAACCGTACCACGACCTGAAATTGAGAAAACGTCTTCGATTGGCATGATGAATGCGCCATCGATTGCACGCTCTGGCTCTGGAATGTATGAATCAAGTGCGTCTGCTAATTCAATTACTTTTTCTTCCCATTGTGCTTCACCGTTAAGTGCGCCTAATGCTGAACCTTGGATAATTGGTAAATCATCACCTGGGAATTCGTATTCAGATAGAAGTTCACGAACTTCCATTTCTACTAATTCTAATAATTCTTCGTCATCTACCATGTCACATTTGTTCATGAATACGATGATGAAAGGAACACCAACTTGACGAGAAAGTAAGATGTGCTCACGTGTTTGTGGCATAGGACCATCTGTAGCAGCAACTACTAAGATAGCGCCATCCATTTGTGCAGCACCGGTGATCATGTTTTTGATGTAATCGGCGTGACCAGGACAATCTACGTGTGCGTAGTGACGTGTTGCTGTATCGTACTCAATGTGAGAAGTGTTGATTGTAATACCACGATCACGCTCTTCTGGTGCGTTATCGATTTGTGAGAAATCTTTAACTTCACCACCGTGAACTTTAGTTAATACCGCAGAGATAGCGGCTGTTAATGTTGTTTTACCGTGATCAACGTGTCCGATTGTACCAACGTTTACATGTGGTTTCGTACGTTCAAATTTTTCTTTAGCCATTTTAAAATACCTCTGGGTATAGTAATTAATTTTACTGTTTAAGTTTACAATTGTGTGAAATAAGAAATAGAGTAATCTAAGGAATGGTGCTGATAGGCAGATTCGAACTGCCGACCTCACCCTTACCAAGGGTGCGCTCTACCAACTGAGCCATATCAGCATTCATTTACAAAGATTGGAGCGGGTGGCGGGAATCGAACCCGCTTCATCAGCTTGGAAGGCTGAGGTAATAGCCAGTATACGACACCCGCTTACTCTATCAGTTATCTCTGATTTAGATTTACGCTTATTAATAATAAACAAGCATAGATCAAAAATATGGTGGAGGGAGGTGGATTCGAACCACCGAAGGCGGAGCCGTCAGATTTACAGTCTGATCCCTTTGGCCACTCGGGAACCCCTCCAATATTTTTAATTGCCCATCTTCCGATGCGCACTGTTAAAACTAAGCTTAACAGTATTAATGGTGCCGACTGCCGGAATCGAACTGGCGACCTACTGATTACAAGTCAGTTGCTCTACCAACTGAGCTAAGTCGGCACTACATTAAGTGGTGCGAATTCTAGAGTAATGTTTTGCGCCTTGCAAGGGTAAAATTAAAAAAAATTGATGTTTTTACCCGTTTCCAATCTGTTTGTTACTAGTTTGTTGTTTTTTTACCCAGACCATGGCTTTATTAGTCTTCGTTATAGGCTTGCAAACCCATAAAGACTAGATCTTCGATCACTAAGTTTTTTTGAGAAATCAGTGAGGATAGGATATGACTATTGCCACCCGTTAAGACAATTTCATCAATTATCACTCCCAGCTGCTCGCTTTGTGATATTGCCATATTCACAGCGCCAACTGTTGCTGCCCAAGCTGCATTATGAACATTCTCTGAAGTGTTCGTACCAAATGCTATTTTCTCTTGCTCTTCATGGTTAGCGTGTACCTGTATCGTATTAGCCGATACGCTAGTGATTAGCATATTTACACCGGCTAAAATCCATCCTCCTTGATGCTGACCGTTAGCTGCTATCAAGTCAACAGTCGTTGCCGTGCCGGCATCAATGATCAAAACATTCTTCTCTGGTAAAGCCTCTGATGTTCCAATTAACGCTAGCCAGCGGTCTATTCCTAGCTGACTTGGCTCTTGGTATGCGGTCTTGACTTTATTTTTCTTAGCTTCACTAGTGATTCTTCGATAGCTAACTTTATTTTGCTGACACCAAGATTCAATACTATCGGTTAATTTATTATGGCTTACACTTGCCACAAGAAATTTTGTCGAACCGAAAAACTGCTCAGTTAAAAAATCATAAGATAATTCGTCATTTGATATGGCCTTTGGCGCACTGCGGTAACCGTGTTCAACAATACAATATTTTGTCCGGGTATTGCCAATATCAAACAAGACAATCATTCGTCACCTCGAAGGCTAACTTCTCCGCCATAGATTGGCTTAATCTTACCATCAACTTCTAGCATTAGTGCTCCCTGATTATTAACCCCCCGACAAATGCCCTTAGTTACACTCTCACCAGTTAGTAACTTCACCCGTCTATTTAAGTAAAGATCACGTGCATGCCATTCATCAATCATGACCGCCAAGCCATTGCTTTTATGTTGCTCAAGCCTTTTTAATAAATAATGTATTAATTGCGCACTTAAGGTATTACGATCAATTTTATTATCACAATGAGTTTGCAAATCAGTCCATTTTTGATCAATTTGCTGAGCTGCTTGTTGTGGCATAGCCAAATTTAAGCCAATGCCGATAACACTATGGCTAGGCTCAAGTGCTTGTCCTTCTAGATCAATCAAAATACCTGCTAATTTAACACCACCCAAATAAACATCATTAGGCCATTTAAGCTGCACTTGAACATTAGCAACGGAATAAATAGCATCACTCACTGCTAATGCGCTTACAAGGCTTAAGCCCATAGCTGCCGACAGACCTTGCTCTAAATACCAATACATAGATAAATAGATTTGCGAGCCAAACGGGGAAATCCATTGTCGACCTCTTCGCCCTCGACCTGCACTTTGGTATTCGGCTAGGCACACCTGTCCTTTGGTTACTTGATTTGGTAAGCGCCGCATCAAATAACTATTAGTTGAATCGATCAAGCTATGCACTTCAACTTCAAGAGACTGCTCTGATTGCGGCAACTGTTTAACTATTGTCTCTTTTTTTAGTAAAACTAAAGGCTGCGCAAGCTTGTAGCCTTTGCCGGTAACACTATAAATATCTAAACCCATTTCCGTAAGTGATTTTATATGTTTAGAAATGGCCGTTCTACTTATATCAAGCTTATCACCCAGTTCTTGCCCTGAAACAAAGCTTCCGTTAGCTAACGCTTTAATTAAATACTCTCGTATTGCTTTTGCCATACTATTTACACTCGCTACTTACAAAGACATCAGCAAATGCTTGTTCACCGCACTTGGTGATCATTCTCACTTCTGGTGAAATTAAAATATCAAATTTTGCCAATACTATCTGCTGAACATGTTTTGCTAGAGCAACAATATCTGCGCCATATTCACTTTGATAATTGACTAAAACCAGTGCTTGATGTTCATGTAATCCTACACCACCTTCTCTATAGCCTTTTAAACCACACTGGTCAATTAACCAACCTGCAGCAAGTTTAATTTTCCCATCACTTTGGGGATAAAATGGCATTGTCGGATTCACACTTTTTAATTGATTGAACTTGTTGTTATCAACAATTGGATTCTTAAAAAAACTGCCTGCATTAGGTAATATAGTAGGGTCTGGTAACTTTGCTTGGCGCATGTCAATTATCCTATCCATGACCTCTTTAGCCGTCACACTTTTATCAAGTTCACGTAAACCAGCATACGTTAAATTGGCTTGCCACTTTTTTGGAAATTCAAATACCACCTCGGTGATAATGCCTTTGTTATACAATGTTTGTTTGAAAATGCTATTTCGATATGAAAACTGACAGCAACTATTGTTTAAGGTCTTAACCGATTGACTAGAAAACTCAAACCACTTTACTTCTTTGCAAAAATCAGCAAACTCTGCACCATAAGCACCAATATTCTGCACTGGAGCTGCACCAACACTACCAGGGATTAAGGCAAGATTCTCTAAGCCAAATATGCCCTTTTCTACACAGCTGCAAACGAGTTGATGCCAATTTTCACCTGCACCAACATGCAGTAAGTAGCTATCTGAGGTTTCCGAAATGCAGACACCTTTAAATTCAGGCTTTATAATGATAGGTGCAACGGAGTCAACAAATAGAGTATTGCTTCCTTCACCTAATATATAAAAATCAGTTTCGGATACATCAGGTAACTCTTCTAGCTCAGCTATAGCCTTGGGGAAATATATAGTTGGGCAAACAGCTTTAACATTAAAGCTATTATTTTTTTGCAATGGATACTGCTGAATCGATTCCATAATTTTTTATTGAGATAATTTGAATAAGGTTATTGTACTGAATATTCAAACCAACGCCAGTGAAAGCCTACGTGGAAATAATTTTACGACATGCTTTTTATAATTTCCAGACAGCAAAAAACCCGTAGCCTTAGCTACGGGTTTTTCTAAAGAGAAGTTTAGCAATG
>ERZ1048872.119-NODE-119-length-93925-cov-9.299254_pt1 | contig 93925 bp, 101 predicted proteins | sample MGYA00383100_ERZ1048872 | MGnify/ENA primary metagenome ERZ1048872 (study PRJEB29581, sample SAMEA5548370) | metagenome | biome: marine; feature: coastal; material: water | depth 50 m | study: Short-term variability in the microbial, nano- and picoplankton...
AAGTTGGTACCCAAGGCCGGACTCGAACCGGCACGCCCGTTAAGGCGGGGGATTTTGAATCCCCTGCGTCTACCATTCCGCCACTTGGGCACAATAAGTTCTCTTTAGCTATGCTTTTGAGCAGGGTCCAGACCTCAAAAGAAGGTTATTTAAACATTTCTCTCCACAGGCATACTTGACCCCATTCACAACACATGTTCACTGCCTCACAACTTTGAGGCGCACATATGCTTAGAAAACTCTATGATCTGACTTTGTCCTGGGCAGAACATCGCCACGCGCTTTGGTTGCTTGCTTTGGTTGCTTTCGTGGAAAGCTCCGTTTTTCCGATTCCGCCGGACATTTTGATGATTCCAATGATTCTCGCCCGCCCCTCGCGCGCATGGCTCATTGCGGGGATCGCTTTGGTGGCCTCCGTCACGGGCGGCCTACTTGGCTATGCCATCGGTGCGCTCGCATTTGAGCAAATCGGCCAGCCTATTCTGGAAAGTCTCGGCAAGGCAGATTCAATGGCAGAGTTCAGCATACGCTTTAATGATATGGGTTTCTGGGCGGTGCTAACCGCAGGTCTCACCCCCTTCCCGTTCAAGGTGATCACGATCATGTCAGGGTGGACAGGCATGTCGCTTGGCACATTCATTGCGACCTCTGTACTAGCTCGTGGCTTACGCTTTTTCATCGTAGCGGCCCTCTTATGGAAGTTTGGCGCACCGATCAAAGACTTCATCGAAAAGCGTCTGCCTCTGATGTTTGTGCTGTTCATCGCGGTTCTGGTTGGTGGCTTTGCTGCTGTGAAGTTCTTGTGACCCGCTCTTTCGCCATCCTTATAGCAGCCGGAGGCTCCGCAGTTCTTATGCTGGGCGCACTCGGGTTTCAGTATATTGGGGACATGCCACCTTGTAAGCTGTGCTATTGGCAACGCTACCCACATCTAGGCGCTATCGTCATTGGAGTCTTAGCTTTGGCGATCACTGGACGCTTGTTTCCAGTCCTCGGCGCACTCGCCGCTTTGGCCACGGCTGCGATCGGTGGTTATCACACTGGTGTCGAGCGCGGTTGGTGGGAAGGCCCGACTTCGTGTACCTCAAGCCCTATAGGCGACTTGAGCACAGAAGATCTCATGGCGCAAATCATGTCCGCGCCTTTGGTGCGCTGTGACGATGTCCCTTGGGAACTTTTCACGCTCTCTATGGCCAGCTGGAATATGCTTGCCTCTCTCGCATTGTTCGCACTCTGGTGTATGGCAATCAAACGCAGCTAATCAGCGCGCACGTGTGGCCAGCAGCAGGTTGGTTTCCGACGTGCTTACCCCGTCCAGACGACGAATATGGCTCAGCACTCCGTCAAGGGCTTCGAGCGAGTGCGCCCCAATCTCAACGATAAGATCCCAGCGCCCATTCGTGGAATGAACCGCGCGCACTTCGCTCATCCCCGTCAGTTGACGGGTGATACGTTCCGCACCACGGCCCTCAACGCCAAGCATCATAAGCCCACGCACTGGATCCGGCGCAATGTCGCCTTTCAAAGTCACCTGATACCCGACAACCTCGCCCGACGCTTCAAGCCTCGCCATGCGGGCACGCACAGTCGCGCGCGTCACACCACTGCGGGCGGCAAGTTCTGACAAAGATGCACGTGCATTCTTGCGTAAATGGCGGATCAGGCTGCGATCTATTTCATCCAAATCGCCACTCCTACTGTTCAATATGAGCAATCACAATCAATATTGATCACTTTTCAAGCTTACCCACGACCATAAAGGACATCTATCTTCTCAACAACACCACAACCGAGAGATCAAATGTCACAAACAATCCACCTCATTGGCTGCCCCGTGGATAGCGGAAAAACGCGCCGCGGATGCCTCATGGGACCAGATGCGCTCCGTACCGCAGGTCTGACAGAGGCACTGTGCGATCTTGGCCTCACAGTGCAGGACGTTGGTAACCTTACCCTGCCCAATCTAAGTGACATCACCCCAACAGGCCCCGGATTTAAGCGCGCAGAAAACATCGGTTGGACGCGCGTCATTGCACATGCGAGCGAGCGCGCGCAGCAAACTGGAACGCCAATTTTCTTGGGAGGTGATCACAGCCTATCACTCGGGTCTGTCCTTGGAAGTGCGCGTCATGCAGCACGCGAAAATCGCCCTTTGTTTGTGCTCTGGCTTGATGCGCATTCCGATTTCCACACGCCTTTAACATCAGACTCGGGTAATTTGCACGGAACGCCACTGGGCTATTTAACAGGGCGCGAGGGCTTCGAAGACTTTCCACGCGTTGAAACACCTGTCCCACAAGACAACATTTGCATCATCGGACTACGCAGTGTGGACGCAGCGGAACGTGCGGCCCTCCAGAAAAGCGCAATCACTTATTGCGATATGCGCGCGATTGATGAACACGGCATTTCGCGTCCCCTAACAGCATTCCTCGAAAAAGTGCGTGCAGCCAATGGGTTGCTGCACGTCTCCTTAGACGTTGATTTCATCGACCCTATGTTTGCCCCAGCGGTCGGCACAACAGTCCCCGGAGGCGCAACCCTGCGCGAAGCACATCTCGCAATGGAGATCATTTGTGACAGTAACTTGCTCAGCGCGCTCGATTTGGTGGAACTCAACCCCTTCCTTGATGATCGCGGCGCAACAGCCCAAGTGATGACCGATCTCGCTGCATCAGCCCTTGGTCGTCGCGTTTTTGATCGCCCCACCCTGCACCGTTAAAGGACTGATACTATGCTACCTTCCGAAAAAGCCCTCGTTCCCTTCGTGTCAGTCGATCACATGATGCAACTCATCCACCATATTGGACTTGAGAGAATGCTGTGTGAGTTGACCAACGCGATTGAGGCAGATTTTCTTCGCTGGCCCGCCTTCGACAAAACCCCGCGCCTAGCCTCGCATAGCGAGATGGGCGTGATCGAACTCATGCCGACCTCTGATGGCGAGGTGTACGGCTTCAAGTATGTGAACGGGCACCCTTCCAACACGCGCACGGGTCATCAAACGGTGACAGCCTTTGGCCTGCTCGCAGATGTTGCGACAGGTTATCCCGTCTTACTCTCAGAAATGACACTGCTGACCGCCCTGCGCACGGCCGCGACGTCGGCCATGGCAGCCCGCGCACTCGCACCCAAAAACGCGCGCGTAATGGCAATGATCGGCAATGGCGCACAGTCGGAGTTTCAAAGCCTCGCTATGAAAGCGGTCTGCGGCATAGACACCGTGCGCCTTTACGACATTGACCAAAATGCGAGCGCTAAATGCGCGGTCAATCTGTCGACTTCGGGCTTGAATGTGATCGTTTGTGCAACACCGGAACAAGCGATTGAGGGTGCAAGGATCATCACGACCTGCACAGCTGACAAACAATATGCGACAATCCTGAGCGACAATATGATCGGAGCGGGCGTTCACATCAACGCGATTGGTGGTGATTGTCCGGGCAAAACAGAACTGGCCAAAGACATACTGACCCGCAGTTCAATCTTCGTCGAATACCCGGAACAAACTAGGATTGAAGGCGAAATTCAGCAGTTGGACAGCGCGCATCCAGTCACAGAGCTTTGGCAAGTGTTAAGTGGCGACGCAGATGGCCGTAAGACAGATCGTCAAATCACGCTGTTTGATAGCGTGGGCTTTGCGATCGAGGATTTCTCGGCACTGCGCTACATCAAATCCGCGATCCGAGACACCGGCTTTTCAATTCAATTGGACATGCTTGCGGACCCAAACGATCCGCGCGATCTCTTCAGCATGCTTCAGCGATCTGCTTGATGTCCGACTGGAGCGCTGCCCCAAACCCCGAGGTATTTTAAGACCAAAGAAGTTAACCCATTCTTTACCTTAGAATTTTAGAAAACATTTACGGATCATGCAGAGGTGCCGATGACCGTGACCGAAGAAGCCCCAAGCAATCGCGTGCTTGGGGTTGACCCTTCTTTGGCCTCATAAATACCTCGGGGGAATTTCAGCTCTGCTGAAAGGGCGCAGCGCCCCAAAACTCAAACAAACTTGCGCGGCGCAGCCGCGCGATTTCATTACAGATATTCTGAGCGCTGCAATCCGTACTTCGCCATCTTCTCATTCAACGTGCGGCGCGGCAAACACAACTCGTCCATAACGGCTGCAATCGATCCTTTATGACGGCGCATCGTGTTGTCGATCAACATACGCTCAAAGGCTTCTACATATTCTTTCAGCGGCTTCCCTTCAGTCGTCATGACCGGCGTCATTTCATCGTGGTCATTCATCAAAAGCGATGCAATCGTGCCTGAGCCGCGACGCGTTTGCAGAACGGCGCGTTCTGCAATGTTAATCAACTGGCGCACATTTCCTGGCCAAGGCGCTTGCAACAGCTGTGCGGCCTCTTGTGCCGAAACTTCGGGTGTTTCACAGCCATATTCTTCTGCGAATTGTTCGGACAAACGTGTGAACAGCGACAAAATATCTTCGCCGCGCGACCGCAAAGGCGGGATAGTGATCCGCAACGCCGCCAAGCGATAGAACAAATCAGCGCGCAAGGCGTCTTCGCAGGTGCGGTCCTGCTCTTGTAGGTTCGATATCGCAACGATGCGGGTTTCCGCAGGTGTGCCCTGCTCGTTGATCACGCTCAAAAGTCGCGCTTGGAGTTGATCACTAAGCGCTTCAATGTCCTCCAGTACCAACGTTCCGCCACGCGCCTCTTCGATCGCAGGCAGATAGGGATCTTCTGGTGCAACAGGTCCAAACAAACGTTTCAACAACGCGTCTTCATCCATCGCCGCGCAGGACACCAAAACAAAACGTTTGCCCGCCCGGCTACCTACTGCATGAAGCGCGTGAGCGATCAAAGTCTTGCCTGTCCCCGTCTCGCCATCAATCAAAACATGACCGTCGGCTTGACCAAGATCGAGAATATCTTCTTTCAAACGCTCCATAACGGGCGAGGCACCAATGAGCTTTTTCATCAACTGCCCGCCATCTGACAACTCACGACGCAACGCGCGATTATCAAGCGTGAGGCGGCGCGCATTGGCTGCCTTCTTTGCCAGTTCGGACATACGATCTGGATTGAACGGTTTTTCCAGAAAATCAAATGCCCCGATGCGCATCGCATTCACTGCCATAGGTACATCCCCGTGACCTGTGATCATGATCACTGGCAAGGCACTGTCGGTGCTCATCAGTTTCTTCAGAAATTGCATGCCATCCATACCCGGCATCTTGATGTCGGAAATGACGATACCAGGATAATCCGTACTGATCCCCGCCAAAGCATCCTCAGCTGACGCAAAGGTTTCTGTGTCATAACCAGACAACGCGAGCCACTGCGAAATGGACTGACGCATATCTTTCTCATCATCCACGATGGCGATCTTCATTGCATTGGCCATGGTATCTACTCCGCTGCGGGTTTGGCGATCTCTGCGCCATCCTCATGTAATATCGGCAAACGGATTTCAAAGACCGCGCCGCCCTGTGCCGCATTGCGGGCAGTCATTCGTCCCCCCAAGTCGTTGACGATACCAGATGAAATGGCAAGCCCGAGCCCGACACCGTCCCCTGGCTGCTTGGTCGTGTAGAAGGGTTCGAACAGCGCATCGAGGTCCTCGATCCCCTGCCCGTTGTCGCGTACGGTCAGGATCGCTGTTTCCCCAGCCGCCAGCAAAACATCGACTTGTGGATCTTTCACGGATTTCGTCGCATCCAGCGCGTTGCGTAAAAGGTTGATCATCACCTGCTCAATGCGGACACGATCCGCCATTACCACAACCGGTTCTTGCGGCACCGCTTTGTTGATTTCGACCTGTCGCTGACGCAACTGCGGTTCCATCATAGACAGGCTCGAGGCAAGCGCATCGCCAAGGTTTACAGGGGCAAATTCATCCCCGCTCTTGCGCGCATAACTTTTAAGCTGGCGTGTGATCGCGCCCATGCGGCCAATCAAATCATCAATACGCTGAAAGCTCGCCAAGGCTTCATCCGGCCGCCCGCGCCCCACCAAAAGTTTCGCCCCTGCGAGATAAGTTTTCATCGCCGCCAGTGGTTGGTTCAACTCATGGCTAACAGCTGCCGACATCTCGCCCAACGCGGCAAGTTTGGAACTCTGCGCAAGGGTTTGTTCGGCCACTGCAAGTGTCTCTTGCACCTTCTCTCGCTCGGCGACTTCTCGCTGCAAGCGAATATTAAGTTGGCGAAGTTCTGCCGACTCGCGCTGAAACACGGCCATGCGCACCGCCGTTTTGCGGTTCAAAAAGTAAAACGCCAGCGCAAGCAGGATAGCGAATCCCATGATTTCCAGCGCAAGCACCCCGTTGACGCGTTCTCGTACCGATGCGTAGGAGGTAAAGCTCGCCATCTGCCAGCCGCGAAACAATACCCGCGCCTGAGTGCGCATCACGGATTCGCCGCGAAAATAGGCATCCCCTGGCAAAGCGCGCCAATCTGCGGTGGCTTGTAAGGCGCGGCTGATTGCGCCCGAAGGTGGCTGTCGTTGCAGCGCGTCTTCTTCCATCAATCCCCGCCACCGCGGTTCTGTCGACAGAATGATTGTGCCTTCCGAATTGGTGACCAAAACAGCATCCGAAATGCCGGCCCAAGCCCTTTCAAACTTTTGCAAGTCCACTTCGACCACGACGATACCAAGCACATCGCCACTGCTTTCAACGCGCCGCGAATAGCTAAACGAATAGCCGCCGGATTCGCGTTGCATCACAGAAAAAACCGTGTCGTTTGAACGCAGTGCATCGACAAAGTAGGCATCATTGCGGTGTAAGGATTGCAGACGGTTGCGATCCGTTGCCGCAACTGAGCGACCTTCGCGATCAAGCAACATGATCGAGGCAGCTCCGATCTCTTCAACAAAGCTGATCAGGCGCTGGGTCGATGTCGAAAAGTCACTGGAATTGAGCGCACCGATCAGCGCTGGGTCCCGCGCAAGAAGCTGCGGCACAATCGCGTTACGGCGCAGCTCTGACAAGATGTTTCCGCTATAAAGCGCCAAGCGTAGCTCTGCTCGATTACGGGTCGTTTCTGTGAAGCGATCGGTTAGGAAGGAATTGGTCAGAAAGACCGTCACGCCCGCAAGTAAGATCAGTCCAAACAAAAGAAACCGGATCCGCCACAGATTGAAGCGCGCACTCTCACGCGCGGATCGCAACGGTGTTTGCGATAGGGGTGACGATGGTGGCGCGTCGCTCATGGGCAGGATTTTAATGCGCGAATCGAAATCGCTCAAGGCTGCAATCTCACGCGGAGGCCATTGCCCCGATCAAACCAGCGAAAAGACGCGCGCCATCGGCGGACCCATGTGCATCTTCCATCGCGCGTTCAGGGTGCGGCATCATGCCCAGCACACGCCCGTTCGCAGACGTAATCCCCGCAATATCGCGATCAGAGCCGTTGGGATTATCCGTATAGCGAAACGCAACGCGCCCCTCGCCGACCAAACGATCCAACTCATCAGGCGTCGCGGTGTAGTTACCTTCATGATGCGCAATTGGCACCTGAATGGTTTGGCCCACCTCATAGTTGTTAAGGAAATTGCTCTCGCACGCCGCAACCTCGAGGCCGACTGTTTTACAGATATACTTCAGCCCAGCATTGCGCATCAAAGCACCGGGCAAAAGCCGCGTTTCCGTCAGCACTTGAAAACCATTGCAGACGCCGAACACATAGCCACCCTTTTCCGCATGGGTCTTCACTGCCGCGCAAATTGGCGAGTTCGCCGCAATCGCACCACACCGCAAATAGTCGCCGTAGGAAAACCCGCCAGGGATGCCAACAAGGTCAATGCCCTCTGGCAACGTGACGTCTTTATGCCAAACACGGGTGACTTCTGCGCCAGCCAGCTCTAGCCCAACTGCAAGATCGCGATCACAGTTAGAGCCGGGGAATGTGATGACTGCGGCGCGCATCAGTTCAGCTCAACCGTGTAGGATTCAATCACCGTGTTCGCGAGCAGCTTTTCGCACATCTTGTTCACCTGCGCTTCAGATGTCCCATCCGCCAGTTCAAGCTCGATCACTTTGCCCTGACGCACACCGTCTACACCCTCAAAGCCAAGCGCACCCAATGCATGACGCACCGCTTCACCCTGCGGGTCCAAAACACCATTTTTTAACATGACATGTACACGAGCTTTCATCGATAAGTCCTTTGTGGTGTTTAGATATTCGAGTTAGTTTATCAACGTCGGCTTAGTCACCGGCTGTTGGTTCTTGGGCAGCACTCCAAGACGACGTGCAACTTCTGTGTAGGCATCCGTGAGTGAGCCAAGATCGCGACGAAACACATCCTTGTCGAGTTTCTGGTTCGTTTCCATGTCCCACAAACGACAGCTATCAGGGCTGATCTCATCCGCGAGGATCAGGCGCTGATAATCGCCCTCATAAACGCGGCCAATCTCGATCTTGAAGTCGATCAATTTGATGCCGACGCCATACATGATGCCCGACAAGAAATCATTGACCCGCAATGTCAGCGACAAGATATCTTCCATGTCCTGCTGCGACGCCCAACCAAAGGCAGCTATATGCTCTTCAGAGACTAGTGGATCGCCCAGCTTATCATCTTTGAGGCAATATTCGATGATCGGACGCGGCAATTGCGTGCCCTCTTCGATGCCAAGGCGTTGCGACATAGTGCCCGCCGCATAATTGCGCACAATGATTTCGAGCGGCACAATCTCGCACGTCCGCACGAGCTGCTCGCGCATGTTAATGCGCTTGATGAAATGCGTCGGCACGCCGATGCTACCCAGGCCAACCATGAAATACTCGGACAGCATGTTGTTCAACACACCCTTGCCCTCAATCACGTCCTTCTTTTCTGCGTTGAACGCTGTCGCGTCATCTTTGAAGTATTGGATCAAAGTTCCCGGCTCCGTGCCCTCATAAAGGGTCTTCGCCTTACCTTCGTAAATCTTTTTTCCGCGCGCCATGGCAGTGACTTTCTTTGCAGCGTGATAAGCTCAAGACGACTCTGCCCTCACTTATTCTAACGCTCTCTTAGGACAAGGCGCGCTGAGGGGCAAGGGACAGGCCAACGCAGCCGCGCGTTGCCCCTTGCAGCCCCCTCTTTGGCATCGCATATTCGTGTTAAACGCAAAACACTTGAGGAGAGTAAGCAACATGAGCACCTTTGATGATCGCGAAAACGCTTTTGAAAACAAATTCGCGCATGATGCGGAAATGCAGTTCAAAGCAGACGCACGCCGCAATAAATTGTTGGGTCTTTGGGCCGCAAAGATGATGGGCAAATCCGAAGATGACGCCAACGCTTACGTCAAAGAAGTGATCAAGTCCGACTTTGAAGAAGCGGGACACGAGGATGTTGTTCGCAAGGTTGCGGGCGACTTGGGTGACAAGTCTAATCCCGATGAAATCCGCACGAAAATGGATGAGTTTTTGGCGACCGCGAAAGCACAGTTGATGGCAGAAAGTTAACAAACACAAGTCTGTAAGATTTGGCCGCGGGTGGAACACATTCCGTTCGCGGTTTTTTTGTGGTCTACATTTCGATGTTAAGCCCACGCTAAGGTATCATGCGCTAAGGCAAGCGTATGACTGCTAAACCCGCCTCCTTTGTGTTTCAGCGTAAAGCTTTTGTTCAGTTTTTCGCTACGTGTCTTGTGCTGCCACTGTGTGCACTCGCAGCGCTCCCGGTTCTTGAAACATTGGATTGGGGTGAGGTTGGGCAGTCGTGGAGCGGCATTACACCGCTTCAATGGTCGCTCGCCATTCTGGCAACAGCCGCCAGTTTTGCCGCACTAGGACAATACGATGTCATCGTGCACCGAATCTTGAACACGCGTATCAGTGCGAGGGCGGCTCAAGCAAGCGGTGCTGCTGCGGTCGCGCTATCACAAACTTTGGGGTTTGGGTTAATCGTTGGCACGCTTGCGCGTTGGCGTGGTTTGCATCGCTTGGATATTGCTGTGGCAAGCAAGGTGACAGCCCTCGTATCAATCAGCTTTTTGGGAGCATGGCTCACCCTATTCGCGCTAGCTGGTTTGCTTTTACCGCATGGCTTGCCTGTGCCATCTTATGTCTTTCAAGCCAGCCTGTTCTCGGCCGCCTGTTTCACGTTTTATACAGCACTGAAACGTCATATAACTGTCGCCGGCTACCGCACTCGATTGCCAAGCCTTCGCGCGATCTTCGCGTTGATGTGCTTTGCACTCATTGATACCGGTTTTGCAGCATTGGCATTTTGGGTTTTGATCCCAAGCAGTGCGGATATTTTGTTCGCTCAGTTGTTCCCGATTTATCTAATCTGTCTTGGGGTGGCGTTAGTCAGCAATACGCCGGGTGGTGTTGGCCCATTTGAGCTGACCTTGCTTTGGGCAATACCTGACACCAACATAAACGAGCTACTTGCAGCTCTGATCGCATTCCGTCTTGTCTATTTTGCGCTGCCCGCAAGCCTGGGCATGCTCTATATGTTTCGTCCTTTGAATGATCAAACCGAAGTCAGTCGCGTCGCCCTTTTCGCGCGCGGCTTGCATCCTGAAACCTCTTCGGCGCTGCAAACCGGGGCGACGTTGATTACGCCTAATGGTCAAATTATTGGCGCAACTGCGCGCACGACGCAATCCACCACGCTATTGTTTGAGCCCGCAGCCAAACTGCAAAGCAGCCTTACTGCGCTCTCACTCCAAGCAAGTACAAGCGCCACCATTCCGCTGTTTTATAAGTGCAATGCGCGAACAGCGCTGCAATTACGCGCGCACGGCCTCTCTGTTGTGCGCATCGCGCAAGATGGCTTGATCGATCTTAAAGACGCAAAGCTTGAGACGCCCCAACGACGCACACTCCGGCGAAAGCTGCGCAAGATTGAGAAATCAGGCGTTGAAGTAAACAAGCTCACACTCACAAAAGAAACAATCAGTACATTAGATCGAATTGACCGCGATTGGCATGGGATCAATGGAACCCCTCGTGGTCTATCAATGGGGCGTTTTTGTGAGGCCTATCTTACGACGCAGGATGTCTTTGGCGCGTCGCAGAACGATCGTTTGATTGCCTTCATTAGTTGTCACAAAACCTCGGAGGCTTGGACGCTCGATCTGATGCGCAGCAGCGCTGACGCATCAGACGGAACCATGCACGCCCTTGTTTGGGCGGCGATAAAGGCCGCGAAACATCAGCAGTGCAAGACGTTTTCTCTCGCTTCAACCCCTTATGAAGAGGCCTTTGTGCTGAAAGCCGTCGAGAAAATAAGTTTTTTGTCGCCGCCGCATTCAAAAGGCCTTGCGCAATTCAAACGCGCCTTCGCACCACGATGGCAGCCTCTTTACGCCGCAGCTCCTTCGCGTATGGGTCTTTTCTTGGCGCTTTGGGATGTGTGGCATGAAGTGAACGACCCCCCACCATTGCGCGAGGAGTGACGGCTTAATCAACACTTTCGCCTCACTCATGATCATTATGATAAATATGAATTTGCTTCATTTTCGCGATGTATGACACAGACAAGAAAAAGGTGGTGGATTTCATGACAAACGCTCTCTCTAAAATGCTGTCCGAACGCGAGTGGATACTTGCGGACGGCGCAACAGGCACAAACCTGTTCAACATGGGTTTAATGTCAGGTGACGCGCCCGAACTATGGAATGAACAACACCCAGAAAAAATTAAAGCGCTTTACAAATCCGCGGTTGATGCAGGCAGTGATATGTTTTTGACCAATTCATTTGGTGGAAATGCATCCCGCTTGAAACTGCATAGCGCACAAGATCGCGCCCATGATTTGTCGCGTATGGCCGCAGAGATCGGTCGCGACGTGGCAGATGCTGCGGGTCGCCCTATCGTCGTCGCGGGCAGTGTTGGCCCTACGGGCGACATTATGGAACCCGTCGGCACACTATCGCATAGCGATGCGGTTGAAATTTTTCATGAACAGGCCGAAGGGCTTAAAGCCGGTGGCGCAGATGTGCTTTGGTTAGAGACCATTTCGGCACCCGAAGAATATCTGGCCGCTGCAGAAGCGTTTAAACGCGCTCAAATGCCCTGGGTTGGCACGATGAGTTTTGACACGGCGGGACGCACAATGATGGGCCTGACCAGTGCTGCGATGGTCGAAATGGTTGATAACATAGAGAATTCTCCACTCGGATTTGGCGCGAATTGCGGAACTGGCGCATCAGACCTCTTGCGCACGGTACTAGGATTTGCAGCGCAAGGCACATCCGTTCCGATTGTCGCAAAAGGCAACGCTGGCATACCAAAATACGTCGATGGCCACATTCATTATGACGGAACACCAGAATTGATGGGCGAATACGCAATGCTCGCACGAAACTGCGGCGCGCGCATTATTGGCGGTTGCTGTGGAACGATGCCGGAGCATCTAAGCGCCATGCGCCGCGCGTTGGAAAACAACGAAAAGGCGCAAGCTCCGACACTCGATGTGATCTCTGCTGCCCTCGGCCCTTTCTCGTCAAGCGGAGATGGCACCGAAGAAAATGCGCCAGTGGCACGTCAAACACGCAGACGCCGCCGCAGCAGTTAAGCCGTAAACAGATCAAAAAGTTGTATTTAGTCGGATGTGAACGCGCCAATGTCGCAATTGTCGAAGTGCTTATGCGACAATCTGACCAAACATCTCGGAGATAACAGGCGTTTGCGCCCCACCAAAGGAATGGCTCATGTCCGACGAAGACGACATCATCCTCGCTGATCTGGACGATGAAGAACTTGTCCAACAGATGTTCGACGATCTGTACGACGGTCTTAAAGAAGAGATTGAAGAAGGCGTTAACATCCTTCTTAGCCGTGGCTGGGCACCCTATGACGTTCTGACTAAGGCGTTGGTCGGTGGCATGACAATCGTCGGCGCGGATTTCCGCGATGGCATTTTGTTTGTCCCTGAAGTTCTTTTGGCAGCGAATGCAATGAAAGGCGGCATGTTCATCCTCAAACCGCTGCTTGCAGAGACTGGCGCCCCGCGTGTGGGCAAGATGGTGATCGGTACCGTCAAAGGCGATATCCATGATATCGGCAAAAACCTCGTCTCCATGATGATGGAAGGTGCCGGCTTTGAGGTTGTCGATCTTGGGATTAACAACGCGGTCGATGCCTATCTTGAAGCTTTAGAAGCGGAAGAGCCTGACATTCTTGGAATGTCCGCCCTGCTGACGACGACGATGCCTTACATGAAAGTCGTGATCGACACTCTAGTCGAACAAGGCAAGCGCGAAGATTACATCGTTCTTGTTGGTGGAGCGCCACTCAACGAAGAATTTGGTAAAGCGATTGGCGCGGACGCCTATTGCCGTGATGCGGCTGTTGCGGTTGAAACGGCCAAAGAATGGGTTGGGCGAAAGCACAATCAAATGGCTAGCTAAGCACTTTGCACAGACTGGATTGAGGCTCCGACGCATGTGCGTTCGGAGCCTTTTTCGTTTGAGGACAACATGATGCAGATCGAAGATGATGTATTAACACAATCCGGTTTGACGCAGCATAATGGCGCGCGATCCTTGATTATTGCCTGCGGAGCTTTGGCGCGCGAAATCTTGGCGCTCAAGGACATAAATGGATGGGACCATATGGATCTCACCTGCCTACCCGCGATCTATCACGTATATCCTGACAAAATTACCGACGCGGTAGAGCAAGCCGTGTTGAAGCATCAAGCGGATTATGCACAAATTTTCATAGCCTATGCCGATTGCGGAACTGGGGGACTTTTGGCCGCTAAATGCGCTGACTTAGGCGTTGAGTTGATCGAAGGGCCACATTGCTATTCGTTCTTTGAGGGCAACGCCGCATTCAGCAAAATCTGCGAAGATGAGTTCACCGCCTTTTATCTCACCGACTTTTTGGTTCGTCAGTTCGAAGCGTTTGTGATAAAACCAATGGGCTTAGATCGCCATCCAGAACTGCGCGATATGTATTTCGGAAATTATGAAAAACTGGTGTATCAGGCGCAAACAGACGATCCGGTCCTCACTGAGAAAGCAAGGGCCTGCGCCGCCCAACTTGGTCTAAAGTTTGAGCGGCGCCTTACGGGTTACGGTGATCTGGAAACTGCCTTAGCGCAGATCTAGGCCTTACAGGAATACCCGTTCGACGAACCAATACGCACCCACGGCTGCGATCACCAAGGACGCTGGAATCGCGATTCGGGTGCGGTACCAGTCCTTGCCACCAAACCAATATCCAACAGCGAGGAACGCGAGTGCAATCACTGTGAGTTGGCCCAATTCAACGCCTATGTTAAAGCCGATAAGTGCCGCCACGAATTGACCAGCGGGCAAGCCAAACTCGCCAAGAACCGATGCGAAGCCAAGCCCGTGCAGTAAACCGAAGACGAAGATAATGACAGGCCGCCATGCGTGCATCTTGTTTGAGAACACATTTTCAATCGCCACGTAGACGATCGATGCAGCGATAATAGGCTCCACAATACTGCCGGGAACCGTGACTATACCAAGTGCACCAAGGGCTAGCGTAACCGTGTGCGCCAAAGTGAACGACGTCACTTGAACCAGCAACGGTCGCAAAGCAGTTGAGAAGAAAAACAGACCTAAAACAAAAAGAATATGATCAAGCCCTTTGGGCAGAATGTGATCAAATCCGACAGGGATATATTCGGCGAAAACCGAGAAAAACCCACGTGCCTCGCCACCAGTGACAGACATCTCTGGGCTGGTTTGTCCGCCACTGATATAGCCCGTGTAGGGGTTTTCCGGCCCAATCTGGCGCAGGATCAAGGTGCCGTATCCGTCGGGCCACGCGAGCTTCATCTCCTTCGCATCAGTAGCTGCATCTGCGCTGAGGGTCAGCTCGGACAGTCGCGGCAGTTCTACATCGCCCACCTCTGGAATGTCCAATGCACTGATTTGCAATGGAATAACCGCGCCATCCACGTTAAGTACGATATCGTTTAGCATTTGCGGGGCAAATTCTGTCAGTCGGTTCTCAAGGGCGTCCGGTGCCAACGCGCGCAAAGAATCGTAATCTGCGGCCTGGGGCACGTCATTTGTATCCTCTGCTGCATCAAGATCGATGCCCGCCAGAAAGCTCTCCAAAGCAATGCGCAAATCAAGGCGTACCTGCCCTTTCTCTAACGCGAGATCTGCGACCGTGGGGCTGACCTCATGTGCGTGAACAGGCGTCAATGTGATCGCCAAAAAGCTTGACACTGTGAGCCACTGCGCCAGCATCATCCTGAGGAAATAGAAAGTTGACATAATGGACCCTAAGTCTTTCACATTCGCTGTTTTGTTGAGCGTTGCTGCTGCGCCGCTCCTTGCTCATGAGTTTTGGATTGATAGCAAAAAGTTTCAAGTAAAAACTGGCGAGAATGTCGTCGCCTACACGAGAAACGGGCAAAATTTCAAAGGTGTAGACCTCGCGTACTTCACCGGACGTGCAGCCTTGTTTGAACGGATCGACAGCGAGGCTCGTCAAACTGTGACGCCGCGCTTGGGCGATTCCCCTGTCTTTGACATGCCGATTAAGAACGACGGACTGTTCACGCTAATCTTCCAAAGCAAACCGGAAAAACTGACTTACAGCGAATGGGCGAAGTTCGACAAATTTGCCAAGCACAAAGACTTTCAAAATGTGCTCGAAAAACATCGTGCGCGGGGGTTGAGCGAGGAGAAATTCAAAGAGACGTACACGCGTTTTGCCAAAGGCTTGTATGCGGTTGGCGCTGGAGCTGGTCAGGACGCGCAACAAGGGTTGGAAGTTGAAATCGTCGCGCTAAAAAACCCCTATACGGATGACGTAAGTTCGGGTCTACCCGTTCAGGTCTTTTACCGAGAAAAGCCCCGGATCAACGCGCAGATCGAGATTTTTGAACGCTCGATCGACGGTGTGGTCGAGGTTTCAACAGTGCAAACCAACGCAGAAGGCATCGCAATTGTGCCCGTGAAAGCTGGCTATGCCTATTTGCTAGACAATGTGCTTTTGCGCGAACCGTCTGAGGCGTTAGCACAAGAAACAGGCGCGGTTTGGGAAACGCTTTGGGCTGCTTTGACCTTTGAGGTGCGATAGCCCCTTGCGAGCCAGCGCGTAGAGCGGCACAAAAGATTAATGACTGACATACCAAAAATCCTTTGCATCGGCTCTGTCCTTTGGGACGTGATAGGGCGGTCAAAAAGCGCGATGCGCCTTGGCAGCGATGTGCCCGGTCGCATCACGCAGTTGCCTGGTGGCGTTGCGATGAATATCGCGATGACTCTGCGCCGTTTTGATCTCCACCCGGCGTTGTTAAGTGTTGTCGGACAGGACGCAGCAGGCACACAACTAATCTCTGAGGCATCTGGTCTTGGTTTGATTTGCACCCATATCTACCGCTCTGACGATTTGCCAACAGACCGATATATGGCTGTCGAGGGTGCGAATGGATTGATTGCCGCCATCGCAGATGCACATTCGTTGGAAGCGGCGGGAGAAAAGATCCTGACGCCGTTGTACGATGGTACGCTTGGCAATGCTGATGCGCCTTACTCCGGGATGATCGCGCTTGATGGAAATCTGACGCTGGCGCTGTTGAGCAAGATCGCAAGTGATCCATTGTTTGCGGCGGCAGACTTGCGTGTTGCGCCCGCGTCCCCCGGCAAGGCCGAACGTTTGCGCCCCTTTCTCGATCAAAGTCGTGCAACGATTTACGTGAACCTAGAGGAGGCGGAATTGCTGTGTCAAAGCAGTTTCGAGACCGCGACAGAGGCTGCAACCGCTTTGGTCACTCGCGGGGCCGCGCGTGCCTTGGTGACTGATGGTGGCAAGCTTGCTGCTGAGGCCGATGCAAGCGGTGTACGCCACGCCTGCCCACCACAAGTTTTGGTCGCGCGTGTTACAGGTGCAGGCGACACATTTATGGCCGCACACATGAACGCAGAGCTGCATGGCGCCTCGCCACAAGATGCGCTAGAGCAGGCTTTGCAAGCCGCTGCGCGCTACGTCTCAGGAGAAACAGCACATTGACCCAAACACCCTTTGTCCGCTCATCCTCTGTCCAAGCCGCATTTGACGCCGGTACACCAATCGTGGCGCTTGAATCCACGATCATTACCCATGGCATGCCCTACCCACAAAACCTTGAAATGGCGCGCCAAGTCGAAGCAACCGTGCGCGCAGGTGGCGCGGAACCTGCAACAATCGCGGTGATCGACGGCACCCTATTCGTTGGTTTAGAAGATGTGCAATTGGAAACGCTGGCGCAAACCAAGGGGGCTGCAAAACTGAGCCGCGCCGATATGGCCGTATGCTTGGCAACGGGAGGCACAGGTGCCACAACCGTGGCCGCTACAATGATCGCGGCGAGTTTGGCGGGCATTTCGGTCTTTGCCACAGGTGGCATTGGCGGGGTGCATCGCGGTGCGGAAGAAAGCTTTGATATCTCCGCTGATTTGCAAGAGTTGGCGCAAACCGCCGTGACTGTTGTGGCCGCGGGCGCAAAGGCGATTTTGGATGTCTCGAAAACCTTGGAAGTGCTCGAAACCTTGGGCGTGCCAGTCATCGCCTACGGTCAAGACGCGGTACCCGGTTTTTGGTCAGCGCAAAGCATACACAAAGCGCCTTTAAGCCTGAACAGCGCGTCCGAAATCGCAAAAGCGCATCTTACACGTGCAGCGCTTGGCTTGCCGGGCGGGCAATTGATTGGCAATCCAATTCCTCAAGACGCAGAAATTCCGCGCGCTGAAATGGAGCCTGTGATTGAGCGTGCACTACAAGACGCCGAAACCCGTGGAATCGTCGGGAAATCCGTCACGCCCTACCTGTTGCAACGGGTGTTCGAGCTGACTGAGGGCCGATCCCTGAGCGCGAATATTGCACTAGTGCTCAACAATGCAGCGGTTGCCACCCAGATTGCGTGCGAAATGAAGAACAATCAGCCCTAAGACCATCCTCGCCCATTGCCCAAACGTCGAAGCACGCTTAACTAACCGTCAGAGACATTTGGAATATTTATGAACACCCCCTTTGACGAAAAACCCCGCCGCCCCGGCCTTTTCGCATCTTTGCGCGCCAGCTTTCTGACGGGTTTGATCGTTATTGCGCCGGTTGGTCTTACGATTTGGCTGATTTGGTCGGTGATTGGCTGGATTGACAGCGTTGTTCTGCCGCTGGTTCCTTATGATTTCCAGCCTGAAGAATACATCGGCATCAATCTGCGCGGCATCGGCGTTATCATTTTTTTGCTCTTCACGATTATCGTGGGATGGTTGGCCAAAGGTTTGTTGGGGCGCTCCCTAATCCGTGTGGCTGAAAACGTTGTACAGAACGTGCCAGTCGTGCGCTCGATCTATTCCGGTGTGAAACAGATTGCGGAAACCGTCTTTGCCCAGTCGGAGCGATCTTTTGAAAAAGCGTGCCTGTTTGAATATCCACGCAAGGGCATTTGGGCGATTGGATTTATTTCAACTACGGCCAAAGGCGAAGTTGCAGATCGAGCGACTACCAGTGGCGACTTGGTCAGCGTGTTCGTTCCAACAACGCCAAACCCTACCTCGGGATTCTTACTGTTCTTCCCCCGCGAAGACATTATGGAGCTGGAAATGAGTGTCGAAGATGCGGCGAAACTCGTGATTTCCGCTGGTCTGGTCTATCCGAACCCCAAAGATCCGAGCCGGCCCGAGGCTTAACGCCTAGCTAAACATCGCTTGCAAATCGACACTACTGCGTCTGCCAACATCGGAACGATGCGCGTCAAGAAAACTATCAGCGGCCGCTTGCCCCGCACCTTTAAGTGCATCTAAGACCGACGGAATCGCGACTGTTTTCGTGGCGACTGAGAGTTCATTCATCAGCGCATCATCCGCAATCATATGCACATTCACCCACTTCATGGCACCTTGCTTTATCTTGCCTTCGCTGATCAGGCGTTGAACAAAAGAGATCGCGCGCAATTCGCGCAAAAGCGACGTGTTAAAGCTGATCTCATTGATCCTGTTCTGAATCTCTTGCGCAGTATGTGGCACCTCATCGCGCCCTAATGGATTGATGTTGATAATCAAAATATCCTCTGGATAGTCTGACACAAACAGCGGAAACAGCGGAGGATTACCCGTATAACCGCCATCCCAATATGCCTCACCAGCGATTTCAACAGCCCGAAACAGTGTCGGAAGACAGGTGGAGGCGAGCAAAGCATCTGGGCCGATCTCAGCGCCTTGGAACACTTTCACCTTGCCACTGCGCACATTGGTAGCGCCGATGAACAAATCCGGTCCTTCAGGTGCGCAGACCTCACCATAATCCAAACCATCCACAATGGATTGCAGCGGATGATTATAAAACGGTCCCGACGCATAGGGGGATGTCATCCGATTAAACGCATCCGCAAAAGCGTAGACCGGCGAGAGTTCCAACGCACGGCTCAACATCGCGGGCGAAAACAGTTCTTGCCCGAACCATTGCCCCATACCAGCGCTAGAGCTGCGTGCAACCTCAGTCCACAGCGCATCAAGGGAGGCGCGCGCACCCTCAGAACCGCCAGCCAGCATGCCAGACTTCAGGGCTGCCGCATTCAGCGCACCCGCAGAGGTGCCGGAAATGGCGGCAATCTCAAGATCCTCGTCCTGCAACAGACGATCGAGCACACCCCAAGTAAACGCCCCATGCGCCCCGCCCCCTTGCAGGGCGAGGTTAATACGCAGCTTTGTCATGTTGATTATCTCGCTTTAAACAGGCCACCCAGGATACCACGCACAATGCGCCGTCCTGTGGTGCCTTTAAGTTCTTTGATCACGACTTTCGCCATAGCACTGCCAAAACTATCGCTCTTGGCGCGCCCGCGGCTGGTGGAGCGTGTGACGCGGGTGCCATTGTATCGACGCGCGGATTTGTATTCACGCTCCGCGATTTCCATTTCTTCCTCTTTCGCTTCAGCCTCGGCCGCAGCTTTCGCGGCCACCTCCGCTCGCCCACGCAGGATTTCATAGGCGGATTGACGATCTACTTTCGCTTCATATTTGCCCGCAATATGCGAGTTAGCGACAACGACAGCGCGCTCTGACAGCGAAATTGGTCCGAGTTTCGAGCTGGGTGGCCGGATCAACGTGCGCTCCACGATCCCCGGAATACCCTTCTTTTGCAGCATCGAGGTCACTGCCTCGCCCACGCCGACTTCGCGAATGGCGTCCGCCGTATCAAACAAGGGATTGTCGCGATAGGTTTCAGCCGCCTGCACGAGTTGACGACGATCACGCGCCGTAAACGCGCGCAAAGCATGTTGAACGCGGTTGCCCAACTGACCAAGAATATCTTCAGGCACATCAGACGGGTTCTGCGTGACGAAATAGATGCCCACCCCTTTGGAGCGGATCAAACGCGCAACTTGCTCGACCTTATCAACCAAAGGCTTTGGAGCGCCATCAAATAGCAAATGCGCTTCATCAAAGAAGAAGACAAGCTTGGGTTTGTCAGGATCACCGACCTCTGGTAATTCTTCAAACAATTCTGACAAGAGCCACAACAAGAACGTCGCATAAAGGCGCGGCGCGCTCATCAACTTGTCAGAGGCGAGAATGTTAATCCGTCCCCGTCCGTCCGCGGTCGTGCTGATGATGTCGCTCAGCGCAAGTGCAGGTTCGCCAAACAGCTCTGCGCCGCCTTGGTTTTCAAGCACCAGAAGACGACGTTGAATAGCCCCGATAGAACTGGCGGACACATTACCATAGCGCAACGTCAGTTCTTCGCGCTGCTCGCCCACCCACACCAACAAAGCTTGCAAGTCTTTGAGATCAAGTAGCGGCATGCCCTGCTCGTCCGCAACGCGAAAGGCAATATTGACCACACCCTCTTGCGGTTCGCTGAGTTCGAGAAGACGCGAGACCAACAACGGACCCATTTCCGCAATCGTTGTGCGTACGGGATGGCCTTGTTGGCCGAACAGATCCCAGAAGGTGACCGGAAAGCTTTGATAAAGGTAGTCGTGAAACCCGATCTTATCCGCGCGTGACGTGAACGCCTCATGCAGCTTGAACATCTCTGTCCCTGCATGTGCGAGGCCAGATAGGTCGCCTTTGACGTCTGTTAGGAACACGGGCACCCCGGCGTTCGAGAAATTTTCCGCCAGAACTTGAAGCGTAACTGTCTTGCCCGTGCCCGTGGCTCCCGCGATCAACCCGTGTCGATTGGCATATTCCAAGCTAAGCCACTGCTTTTCCGTATAGCCCGGGCCGCCGCCACCGACAAAAATATGATGGTCCATTGCGTTCTCCTGCGACTTACAAAAACTTTGATCTTTCTACCGTGTAGAAACGGCACGTTAACTTATTCATGTCAGAGTACAATCGTCCGCAGCCTGTTGTCCTTGTGCTGCGGACAGACTTCCTCCCTGTCAGACTGACCGCGTCCCTTGTGGCGCGGTCTTTTTTTAAAATTTGCTGCATAAGAAGCGAAAACGCCCGCGTTGCAAACAAAGGTAGTGTTTACACGCCATCCACATGCGACATTTTGTCGATTTCCTGTTGACGCTACTACCCCCCAGCCATAGGATCTCGTTAGTAAGTCGGCCAGTCCGACGGGGAGAAGAATAGAAAAGGAAGACCCGGAGAGGTCTTCCTTTTTTTGTGTTCAACTGCGAGGCTAGATCGACCAATAATTGCACAGCCTGAGCGCTTGCTCCCACTTGCCAACCGCGCTGCTATCGGCAAGATAAGCGTAAATTCGCTAATTAGATGTCCGCCAAGCACTGACAGTTGAATTTGCACGTGCTAGGCAGGCAAAAATACTAACTAACTCAGGATTGTTTTTATGATCACTCGTCTTTCTGCATTCGCTCTTGTCACGTGTTTAGCCCTCTCAAATGGTGCCTATGCCCAGGAAACAGCGACCGGGGAAGAAACACCATCAACTGTGCCTTCTTCCGAGGGTGATTTAAATTTGGGTGAAGACACGTCCAAGCCGCAAGTAGGTCAGACCTACGTCCGCGAGATTGAGCAAGATTGGGAGATCCAATGCGTGCGTACCGAGGACGGCGAAAACGAACCTTGCCAGATGTATCAGCTTTTGCAGAACGAAGTGGGCAACCCTGTCGCTGAGGTGAGCCTGTTCAAGCTTCCACAGGGTGGTCAAGCGGTAGCCGGCGCAACTGTTATTGTTCCTTTGGAAACAGCCTTGCAAGCCCAGCTGCGCATCGCCGTTGATGGTGCGCAAAGCAAGCGCTACCCCTATTCTTTGTGCAATCAAGTCGGCTGTTTCGCGCGGATCGGATTGACCAAGAGCGATCTCAATGGCTTCAAAAAGGGCGCGAAAGCTGTCGTCACTATTGTTCCTTTCGTTGCACAAGATCAGCAGATCCAACTTGAGATGTCATTGAAAGGCTTCACTGCCAGCTACGGCAAGACGACGGTTGCAGCGCAGTAACAGCGCCGCAGGAATCATCTCGAAAATGCGTCCTTCCCGGGCGCGTTTTTTTGTGGCTAGTTGAATTTTCGCAGCGCGAGTACGGCGTTCAATCCGCCAAACGCAAACGCATTGCTGAGCGCCACATCCACCGATTTTTCGCGCGCAACGTTCGGAACTACATCAAGCGCGCATTCGGGATCGGCTTCCTCATAGCCAATGGTCGGCGCAATAGTCCCGTCGCGCACCGCCATGATACAGGCCAACAGCTCCACTGCGCCTGTACCGCCAATCAAATGCCCATGCATGGACTTGGTTGAACTTATCATCAAATCATCCGCGTGTGGGCCAAACACATCTGCCACGGCTGCGCATTCGGTTTTGTCGTTCGCCGCCGTGCCTGTCCCGTGGGCATTGATATACCCTACCTCTGATCGATCAATTCCTGCATCAATCAAAGCACCAGAAATCGCTCGCGCGGCACCCTGCTTCGATGGCATAACGATATCCGCCGCATCGGAGGACATTGCAAAACCCGCAACTTCGCAAAGGATCTCCGCACCGCGTGCTTTCGCGTGCTCCATGTCTTCAAACACAAAGATCCCTGCACCCTCACCCTGAACCATGCCATTGCGATTGGCGCTGAACGGACGACACGCGTCTTTCGACATGACGCGCAACCCTTCCCAGGCCTTCACACCGCCAAAGCACAACATACTCTCGGATCCGCCGGTAATCATCACATCAGCCATGCCCGTGCGTATCATTGAGAACGCTTGCGACATGGCATGGTTTGACGACGCGCAGGCGGTCGAAACCGTAAAGCTCGGCCCCTTTAGATTATGCTGCATCGAGACATGGCTACAGGCCGCGTTGTTCATCAACTTTGGCACAACGAACGGATGCACACGGTTTTTACCGTCTTCATAGACGGAGCGGTAATTGTCGTCCCATGTGCTTACCCCACCACCGGCGGTACCAAGTACAACGCCAGAGCGCGCCGATAAACTGCCAGTAAATTCCAGCCCAGACTGCGCCACTGCTTCCTGCGCGGCGCACAGCGTGAACTGCGTGAAGCGGTCATAAAGTGTCATTTGCTGGCGATTAAAGATGCCTTCGGCCTCAAATCCTTTGACCTGCCCGCCAATCTGGATCGAGAGCCGCTCAACATCGCGAAACTCAAGCGGGCCAATGCCGCATTTGCCCTCGCGCATGGCCTCCATTGTCGCAGCAGCACTTTGGCCAAGCGCATTGATTGCGCCCGCACCTGTTATAACGACCCGTCTCACGATTTTGCGGCGATTAGGCGCTCAATCCCCGCCACGATAGTATCGACGTTGGAGATATCAAAATCGCTACCATCAGGGGCGTTGGCATTAAACGGAATGGTCAGATCAAACTCTTCCTCAATGGCGAAGATGCTCTCCACCAGACCAAGGCTGTCAATCCCAAGGCTCTCCAAGGTGCTCTCGCCCGTCACATCGCTGACCTCAAGCATGGCTTGCTCTGCGATAATGCTGAAAACTCTGTCACGAATGCTCATGGCCGTGTCCTTTGTGCCAAATGCGTTGGTGTCGATTTAATCGCTGCCGGAAGTCTTGGAAACACCCTTTTGCAGACCTGCGACATCAGCGAAGAGACGCGGCAACCGGCGCAAGAGTTTATGAATTTCGATTTGCTTGTCCATTTTGACCGCAGGATAGCCCAGCATCACGCGCCCCGCTGGCACGTTAGAGAGCACTTTGGTTGCCCCGCCCGTGATCACATTGTCACCCACAAAGACGTTGTCACTGACCCCCGTCTGACCACCAAGAACAACGTTGTTGCCAATCCGTGTAGAGCCAGCGACGCCCACTTGCGCGCAAATCATGCAGTCATTTCCGATGGTGACGTTATGGCCAATCTGCGCGAGGTTATCGAACTTGCAACCGTTGCCGATCACTGTATCGCGTATGTTACCGCGATCCACGCAAGCGTTTGCACCCAGTTCAACATCATCACCAATCTTTACAGAACCCAGAGAATGAATGCGCGCCCAGCTTTGCGCGCTTAGATCGCCTTGATTGCCAAGACTGTCCCTTACCCGCTCAACCGCGCCTTCTTCGGGGGTGACAAAAGAAAACCCGTCGCCGCCCACAACCGCACAGGGTTGCGCGATAAAGCGCGCACCGATACGAACGCGCGCGCCGATCTTGACGCCCTCACGCAGGAGAGCGTTTTCGCCGATCTGCGCGTCACGCCCGACAAAGACCTGTGCGCCAATCCGACTTCCTGCACCGATGGACGCGCCCGCCTCAATAATACTCAACGCGCCGATGCTGACGTTCTCCCCTAGCACCGCACTCGTATCAACAACCGCAGAGGGATGCGCGCCCGCAGGCTCATTTGATGTCGGGTCCATCATCGCGCTGAGACCTGCCATGGCAAATCGTGGACGTGGTGTGAGAATGGCTGCTTTCAAACCAAAACCCTGCCAATCTGCATCCGCCCACATCATCGCGGCCAGTGCTTTGCCATCCGGCAACGTCTTGGCGAATTCGGGCTTCATCGCAAGGGCAAGCTGATCCAAATTAGCTTGCCCTGGCTCCGCCACCGAGATGATGCGCAGCGACACATCGCCTACTGCAGTTGCACCCAAGGCCTCTGCGATTTGCGCAATCGTAAATGTCATCTGTGCCCTCACCCAATACTTTCAAATGATGTAGGCGAAATCTTAAAGCGAGGCAAACAAACCAGGCCTCACATTGCCCCCAAGAAACAAAAAAGCCGGGGATTCCCCGGCTTTCCCTTTAGTTTTGAGCTTTTTAGCTTAACCACCAACCGCGCGCAGTTGCACACCCGCTTTTGCCAGTGCAGCGAAGATCTTCGCATCGCGGCCGTAGATATCGCGACGGTAATTCGCCGTGCCATTCGCTGTCACAAACGCTGTGCGGTAGACAATGTGAACTGGAACAGGGGCATTCAGGTTTACCTGGGTCTCAGTGCCCGTCGAGAGCTTGGACTGGAAGAAGCCTTTGGGATCACTCGTTTGCTTCGCCAATAGCGCATAGGCAAACTCAAACGGTTGATGCAGTCGGATACATCCGTGAGAGTAGGCACGCACTTCGCGGCTGAACAGATTTTTCGCAGGCGTATCATGCAAATAGATGTTGTGACGGTTCGGGAACATGAACTTCACAAGTCCAAGTGCGTTGCTATTACTTGGTGGTTGCTTGATGCTAAACGGGAAGGTTTTCGCAGAATATTCGCCAAAGTTTGCCGCAGAGCGTGACACGGTGCGCCCTCGACTATCAACAATACGCAAATGACCAACCGCGTTTGGGTTCTTCTTCAAAAGCGGCAGATACTCTTTGGTCGCAATGGAGCGCGGGACGTTCCATGTTGGGTTAACCACCAAGAACTCCATCACGTCAGAGAACTCAGGGCTACGGCGATCCCTTTGGTTCTTGCCAATAACGGAACGTGATCTAAAGGACTCTTTACCGTTATCTATGATTGTAGCGGAAAAGTCGGTCAGATTGACCCAAATATGACGCTTCCCACGGGGACGATTCATCCAACGCTCGCGCTCCATCGCAACCATAATCGCCTGAAGATGCGATTCAATTGGGCGGTTGATTTCGGCCATTGTGCCAGGACCAGCTATCCCATCAGGATTCAAACCACGCGAGAGTTGAAATTGCTGCATCGCAGATTGCATCGCGGCATCGTAGGTTTGCGAGGACGACCGCTTCAAATAGCCCATCACCTGCAAACGGTTACGCAAAATGACGACCGCATTGCCGGTTTGACCGGGTTTCAAAGACTTCTTTGGGACCTTTTGCCCCCAACCGCCTTTGGCCAACTGACGCTCCATCATCAGCTTTGTTTTCATCAAACGCGCATATTCAGGAGCTTTTGGTGCCAGAACTTGGAAGAACCGCTTAGGCGATGATTTGGTGAAATTCGTAAGGTAAGACACACGATCGCGCAGCGGCACTTGGCGTACGATTTCGCGATCCACTTTGGAAGGGGTCAAAACGCCGGTCTGTAAATCGCGGGAGTACTGAAGGAAAATCCGGCTCATCTCGACTTCAACAGCGCCGCGGTCGCGTGGGCTGCGCGCTTGCTTGAGCAAAGTTTGCAGCTGCTGGGGATTATATCGGCTGACTGGCAGACCGTGATCAGCCGCATTGGTGACAGCATTCAACAGCGCCTCGCGGCGCTTGCGATCCTTGCCACTGCGTCCCGTCCAAATCGATTCATACTTATTCGCCTGATAAAACGCGGCAATGCCTTTGTCTTTGGCCGCGGCCTCTGCGACCGCCTGTTTAAAGGCCGTAACCTGAGCGTCCGCAGGTGTTGCGACAAAGCTAGTAAGCGTTAGTGCGATCGCCGCAAGCAATGCGCGACCTAAAAAAACTCTATGACTGCGAAGCATCTGCATCGTTGTCCCCCGAAAAATATATTGAGCATGACGCTCTGTCAGTGCGCGTCTGATCTTGTGCCGTAGTCCCGCATCACCACCATATCTGTCCATTCACATTTACGATGGGACGCACAAAATCCGCTGTGTGGTGCAGGCCTGCACCGCCAATTGAGGCAAAGCTGCCGAAATAAATGATATATTTACACAGTTGAGCAAAAAAATGCCGAAATTGGTTGTCAAATTGCACACTGACAAATCGAGCCTTGGTTGGCGATTCGAAACGTGCAATAAATCGCTCACTGCGGGGATGAAGAGGCAGAGTATCCGTAACATCGGGTGCGAACAGGTAAGAACGGGACAAAAAAGTTATGGCAAACGAATTTAGTACCGGCGTCACGCGCCGCGGTCTGCTTCGTGCATTTGCAGCCACAGCAGTTGTTGCAGCTCCGACCTACGGCAGTGCCGCTGGTTTTTTACGGGGTGGCGGCGATATCCGTCGGATCAAGATGTATTCTGGCCGAACAGGCGAGCGCATCGACATGATTTATTGGGTTGAAGGCAAGTATATCAAAGAAGCTGTTCAGGAAGTTCACCACTTCATGCGCGATTGGCGCACGAATGAAGTGAAATTCATCGATCTGCGCACAATTGATGTAATGGCAGCGGCCCACAACCTGCTGGGTTCGAACGAGCCTTACATGCTGCTCTCTGGTTATCGCAGCCCGAAAACAAACAATATGCTGCGATCTCGCTCCAAGGGTGTTGCGAAAAATTCTTTGCATATGAAGGGCCAAGCCGCTGATTTGCGTTTGTCCTCACGGTCGGTGAGCCAAGTGTCCCGCGCGGCGACCGCGTGCAAAGGTGGCGGTGTTGGTCGCTACTCAGGGTCTAATTTCGTTCACATGGATTGCGGACCAGTCCGCGTTTGGGGCCGCTAAACCCTCCTCTCCAAAGAATAAACGATACAAGCTCAGTTGAATGACTGGGCTTTTTTAAATCAAGAACTTTCGCCGATCTCACGCTGATCAATCACATAGGTGTGGATCGAAAAAATGACCGCCTTCGAATTTGGCAATCTCACCAATACTTGACGCTCTGAGCGCAGAAAATCATTTACTTTGCTGGGATCGTACTCGCTGTAGTCCTTCTCCAAACGCGGCTGATACAAAGTCGCACCGGAATAGGCGCGATTGAAACGCCACAAAGGCCGTCCCACCTGTACGCCATCAAACAAGCGCTGCACGCGGCGACGTATGTTTTCGTCATATTCATCAACGGGTTGGTGAATACGTCCCATCGGTTTTCCGATCTTCTCGCTCAGCGTCCAATGCGCGGGAAAGCATAGGATTGCAGCACTTAGGATATGCTCGTCCAACCCATCCGGTCGCTCCAAAATGCAAATATCCTCTTGGATCAAATGGCCAATCACGATCAAGGGCTCGCCGTTCAAATCAACACTTCGCCCATCAGGGCAAAACATGTGATCGCCGACGCGCGTGAATCCCTCAAGGGTTTGAACCTGCGCAACAATCGCCTCAAACGCCTCATCAACAGCCGGCTCGCTGCTGTCAATCGCTGCCCGCACGTCGTCACGCTGTGCGCCCATTAGCCTAATCCGCTCACACATTTGCGCAGCGTAGGCGTCATCAACACGCAACCAATCGCTCATTTCCAGCGGCTGTATTCCTGGCAAAGCGCGCATCACGTGCATCTCTTCAGGCAGATCTTTTTGACAAATCTCGCTCATACCAAACCTGTTAGCAAAGCCGCCCTGCCCCGTCACGTGCCGAGTGGTGCTCAAAAACGACTCTTTCCAACGTCGCAGGCATGCATGCCAGCCGCCGAAACCCTTCGCAAGATGACGCAAGACGGAGGGAAAACACATGAACCAGCACTACCGCGACGCTCGCAAGATTGATCCAAACCAAGGCGCAACCCTCGGCGATGGCACCCCCAATGACAACAACCGAATCGAAATTGGCCCAACGCAATTAGCCTTTGAAGAATGGCGCGCGGCAGGGTTGGAGCTGCCTAATCTCGCACGCATGCGGGAGTATCGCTGGAACCGTCTGACCCAACATATCGCGGATCGCGGCTATGGCGGGCTGTTGATGTTTGATCCGCTCAACATTCGATACGCCACCGACAGCACGAATATGCAGCTTTGGAACACCCACAACCCGTTTCGCGCAGTGCTGCTTTGTGCGGATGGTTATATGGTGATTTGGGACTACAAAAACTCGCCTTTCCTAAGCGAATTTAATTCCTTAGTGCGTGAACAACGCTCTGGTGCTGATCTGTTTTACTTTGATCGTGGTGACAAAGTGGATGTCGCGGCCGACATTCTATCCAACGAAATTCGTGTGCTGATCGAAGAGCATGGCGGCAACAACAAACGCCTCGCCGTAGATAAGATCATGCTGCACGGCTTGCGCAGCCTTGAAGCGCAAGGCTTTGAGGTCATGAATGGCGAAGAGGTCACCGAAAAATCCCGTGCGATCAAAGGTCCGGATGAAATCCTCGCGATGCGCTGCGCCAATCACGCCTGTGAAACAGCCTGCGCCGAAATGGAGACCTTCGCGCGCGCAAATGTTCCCAATGGCACGACATCAGAAGATGACATTTGGGCGGTCTTGCATGCAGAAAACATCAAACGCGGCGGCGAATGGATTGAAACCCGCCTGCTCGCCTCTGGTCAACGCACTAATCCGTGGTTCCAAGAATGCGGCCCGCGTATCACACAAAACAATGAGATCATCGCTTTTGATACGGATTTGATCGGCTCATACGGGATCTGCATCGATATCTCGCGCACATGGTGGATCGGTGATCAAAAGCCGCGCCAAGATATGATCGACTGCATGCGCCACTCGCATGACTTTATCATGCACAATATGTCCCTGCTCAAGCCCGGCGTGATGATCCCCGATCTTATCGATCAATGTATGGAACACCCTGCCAAATACAAAGCCCAGCAATATGGGTGCATGATGCATGGGGTTGGCCTGTGTGATGAATGGCCGCTGATTGCGCATAAAGATCAATATATTCCGGGGTCTTTTGAATATCCTTTGGAACCGGGAATGGTGCTCTGCGTTGAGGCCGCTTGTGGCGAAGTTAAAGGGGATTTCTCCGTGAAGCTCGAAGATCAGGTGCTGATCACAGAGGATGGATTTGAAAATTTAACCAGATATCCATTCGATCCAGTCTTGATGGGCGAATAACGTGTTCGATCACCTCCGCGCGACACTGTTGAAACACATCTTTCCTTAGGCGCATAAAAGCCCCACCCTAGGAGCCAGCACTAGGAGACTGCTACATGCCCACTGAACGCCTGACCTTTCCCGGCCATTCCGGCCACGACCTTGCCGCGCGGCTTGATATGCCGGACGGGCCCCATTTGGCGACCGCGTTGTTTGCCCATTGCTTTACATGTTCGAAAGATATTCCCGCCGCGCGCCGCATCGCGCAGCGTCTTGCAGATCAGGGAATTGCGGTTTTGCGTCTCGATTTTACAGGCTTAGGCCATTCCCAGGGGGAGTTCGCCAACACGACTTTTTCCTCAAACGTGGATGACTTGAAAGCTGCCGTCGCCATGCTTTCAGAGCGTGGTATGGCCCCATGCCTTCTCATCGGGCACTCGCTGGGCGGGGCTGCGGTTCTGAAACTCGCGCCGGAGCTTGAAGGGATCAAGGCCGTCGTCACCCTTGGTGCGCCTTATGATCCAGAACACGTGACCCATAACTTTGGTGGTGCTTTGGATGAAATCGCAGCCAATGGCAACGCAAGCGTGAACCTTGGGGGGCGCCCTATCACTATCGGGCAAAATTTTGTTGAGGATGTGAGCGCCGCGAATTTGGCGTATGCCATCGCCGCTTCAAAAGCCGCGCTCTTGGTGATGCATGCGCCACTTGATACGATTGTTGGCGTGGAAAATGCGACGAATATCTTTGTTGCCGCGCAACATCCCAAAAGCTTTGTGACGCTAGATGATGCAGATCATCTCATAACCAACCCCGACGACGCCTGCTATGCTGCGGATGTGATTGCATCCTGGAGCACACGCTATCTTAAACTCGCGCGTCCTGCGCCGCCGATTGGCACGCCCGAAGGGATCGTGCGCGTGCGAGAGGCGAATCCCCGCGGGTTTTTGCAAGATATCTATGGCGGCTCAAACCACCACACGCTTGCGGATGAACCACTTGCCTATGGCGGAACCAATCGCGGCATGTCGCCTTATGGCTTTTTGTCCGCCGCCCTTGGGGCCTGCACATCCATGACCATCCGCATGTATGCGCGGCGCAAAGGCTGGCCATTGAAAGACGTAGCTGTCGATGTGAGCTACGACAAAATGCACGCGCAAGACAGCGGGACTATGGACAAATTAGATGCATTTAAGCGAGTGATCACGCTTACTGGTACTCTGGACGGTGCTCAACGCAAACGACTATTAGAGATCGCGGATAAATGCCCTGTTCACAAAACATTAGAGCGTAGCTCTGAAGTGGTGACTGAACTTTTCTAAATAAACGATAAAGGGCGCTGCAATCCCTGCAACGCCCTTTCCAAATTACTTTAATAGGAACGCTTAACCGCGTGCACGACCTACCATTTTCCATGCGAATGGCAGGATGATCGCGGCCATTGCTAGCTTTAGAACATCGCCCAGCAAGAAAGGTGTCAAACCCCACTGTAAGATCGGTTTGTCCCAGCCATAAAGCATGCCCAGCCAGATCAGGCCCGGCACATAGATCAAGGCATTGCCCAGCAACATCGCACCCGCCATTTTAAGCGCAGAGCGATCCCAACCAGCGCGGGCCAATGTGCCAAGCGCGATAACCGCCAGAACGTAGCCAACAAGATAGCCGCCTGTGCCGCCCTTCATGTAGGTCAGGCCAAAGTTCTCTGCGGACGAGCCTGCAAAAATGTCAAAGCCAAGCGCACCGATCAACATGTAGCCAAGGATAGTCACAAGACCCAAACGCTCCCCGTAGGCCGCGCCCATCGTGAGTACCGCGAAGGTACCCATGGTCATCGGGACCGGAAACATCGGCACTTTGATTTTCGCGGCAATCGCAAGGAAAGCGATGCCCGCCATGACCAATACGGCCTTCTTCAAAAGCAGCTGCGTGCCTTCTTGTGGCGCGAGCACCTCGCTTAAAACTTTGTTGTTCAGAGACAGGTTCATCTTTTTCTCCAGTCAAATTGCGTTGCAGCATATGTTCTTGGCTCTTCGCCAAGTGCAAGTGCAAAACCGCTTTTCGCTCTATTGTGCCAAAGAGTACTGCGTTTTCAAGACGTATTTCTTTTTTGGACCGGCCACGAACCAGGTTGAGCGCCAGCGCGGCCAATCGGAGAAATCATAGGCGACGTCATATTGATCAGGATCACACCAATGCGCGGCTTGCGTCGTTGCTTGCAATTCCAACCGATGGAAAAACCGCCCGTCTTCAAAAAAGATATCAACGCTGCATTCTTGTGCGCGCCAAAGATAGCGACGCTCTGCGACCATCGGCTTGGCACCTTGCATCTGCAAGTGCCCTGCCTCTGCATAAAGCCAGCAATCGCCCTGATCTGATATCTCAGCACGCCCTGAAAACGTCGCCGTTTTATATGTCAACGCATCCTCAATGACACGCGACACTTGCCACTGGCCCAGAAAGTCTTGTGGATTCAATGTCATTTGCGGATGCGCCCATCCGTGATGTCACCATGTTTTCCCGTAAAGCGAATGTGATCGCCTGCGCGCAGCACCCAATAACAACCCCACAGATCACGCAGCGACCATTGGCTACAATATTGATTACCCTCGACGCGCCAAATGCCCCAATTGCCTGCCCCAGAATTATAAAGAGTCTTCCCGCTCGCTCGGAATTCTTGCCAAGCAAAAGCATAGTCCAAGGTTATTCCAGTCAATGCTTTTTCGATTTCTGCACCGTTCAATTCTTGCCAATCCTTTTCCTGATCTGCTGAGGTGAAATTCGCAAGTGCGAGAAACATCGCAGCACCAAATAGGCCAAAAAGTCTCATATCGCGCTCCCTGCTTGAACCAAAATCAACGCCAGACTAAGAGAGCGCAACGCCAGCTGAAAGTCATGAAAAGGACAATCGCGCATGATCCCTCGTTATTCCCGCCCCGATATGGTCGCTATTTGGTCGCCAGAAAGCAAATTCCGCATTTGGTATGAGATCGAAGCCCATGCTTGCGATGCTATGGCTGATCTCGGTGTGATCCCGCGCGAAAACGCGCAAGCAGTGTGGAAAGCCAAAGACGTCGAATTCGATGTCGCCCGCATTGACGAGATTGAAGCAGTCACCAAACACGACGTGATCGCTTTCCTTACACATCTGTCCGAGCATGTGGGCTCCGAGGAAGCGCGCTTTGTGCATCAGGGAATGACCAGTTCCGACGTTCTCGATACCTGCTTTAACGTGCAGCTTGTGCGCGCAGCAGATATTTTGATTGAAGACACCAAAGGCCTGCTTGCAGCGTTGAAACGACGCGCGCTTGAGCATAAAGACACCATCCGCATCGGCCGCAGCCACGGTATTCACGCAGAGCCGACAACAATGGGTCTCACCTTCGCGCGGTTTTATGCGGAAATGGATCGCAACCTTACCCGCTTGAAGGCCGCGCGTGACGAGATTTCGACAGGTGCAATTTCCGGAGCTGTCGGCACATTCGCCAACATTGACCCTGCGGTTGAGGAACATGTTTGCGCACAGCTTGGCCTCTTGCCAGAGCCTATTTCGACGCAAGTAATCCCACGTGATCGCCATGCCGCGTTCTTTGCTGCCCTTGGTGTTGTGGCCTCCTCGATTGAGAATGTATCGACCGAAATTCGTCACATGCAGCGCACTGAAGTGCTTGAGGCGGCTGAATTTTTCTCGATGGGTCAAAAGGGCTCTTCTGCGATGCCGCATAAGAAGAACCCGGTGTTGACAGAAAATCTCACAGGCCTTGCACGTCTTGTACGTATGACTGTGGTGCCCGCAATGGAAAACGTTGCCCTTTGGCATGAGCGCGATATCTCGCACAGCTCGGTCGAGCGTAACATTGGCCCGGACGCGACAATCACGCTAGATTTTGCCCTCGCGCGTCTGACCTCAGTGATTGATAAGCTGTTGGTTTATCCCGACAATATGATGGCGAACATGAACAAGTTCCCTGGCCTTGTGATGAGCCAGCGCGTCCTATTGGCCCTCACCCAAGCAGGTACAAGCCGCGAAGATGCCTATCGGTTGGTGCAACGCAACGCGTTGAAAGTCTGGGAAACGGGCTGCGATTTCAAAGAAGAGTTGCTAGCCGATGAGGAAGTCGTTGCCGCGCTCGGCGTTGAACAAATTGAAGCGAATTTCGATCTTGGATATCACACCAAGCATGTGGACACGATTTTCAAACGCGTGTTTGGCTAAGGTTTGAGTGCATAAATCATTTGGCTGGGCGAATGTTTCGATATCGTTCAGCCGATGTTCATTGTTTAGACGCATACCGCTCGGTAACAGCAGCTAAACAGGCGAACACCAGATGCAACTTGGCCAGATCACCCCAACAAAAGCAGCGGCCACACCTGTCGCGCGCAGCGTAAATCCGGCTGAAAAGGCTGCAATCGTTGTGCAGTTTTTGATGTCCGAGGGGGCTAATCTGCAACTAGATGCCTTACCGGAAAATTTACAGGCAGAACTAACCCATCAGATCGGCAGTTTACGGCGCATTGACCGCACCACATTGGTCGAAGTGATCGAAGAATTTGTGCATGAATTGGAACAGACCGGTCTCACCTTTCCAGCGGGTGTCGCGGGCGCGCTCAATGCACTTGATGGCAAGATCAGCGCCAGTGCTGCTGCTCATATTCGCAAACGATCCGGCGTGAGGGCCAGTGGTGATCCTTGGCTCAAACTGAAAGAGCTGGAGCCTGAAAAGCTGCTTACTTTGATTGAGGAAGAAAGCATCGAAGTTGCGGCTGTTTTGCTTTCGAAGATTGATGTGAAAAAAGCCGCGCGAATGCTTGGTAAAATGCCAGGTGAACGTGCGCGACGTATCACATATGCGGTCTCCTTGACCAATTCTGTGACCCCCGACGCCGTGGATCGTATCGGGCGCGCGTTGATTGCGCAGGTGGAAGACGAACCCATTCGCGCTTTTGAAAGCCAACCCGTTGATCGCATCGGTGCCATTTTGAACTCATCGCGTAGCGTGACGCGAGATGATATGCTTATTGGGCTTGATGAAGAGGATCAAGAATTTGCGACCGAAGTGCGCAAAGCCATCTTCACGTTCAAGCACATCGTCGAACGCGTCGACGCGCGCGACGTGTCTTCGGTGCTCAAATCGGTGGACAATGACACTTTGGTGACCGCCCTCGCCAGTGCAACCCATGAGCTGACCAGACCGTCGGCAGACTTCATATTGGCAAACATTTCTGGCCGCATGGCCGATCAACTGAGAGAAGCTATTGAAGAGCGCGGCACAGTTGGCGAAGAAGACGGTGAAATCGCCATGGCTGAGGTGGTTGCAGGCGTGCGCGATCTCGCTCAAAGTGGGGAAATCTTGTTATTAGAAAGCGTCGAGGCATATGCCGTGTGATCTGCTGAGCCATCGCCCTAGACAGAAGATTTCTGCTTTGTTAGCGTTTCGTTATGGATACAAAAACCGATGGCCGTAGATGGCATGATATGGGCGGCCAAGACGCCGGCCCCATCTGTGACGATCAGCATGATTTTTCGCTTTGGGAAAAACGTGTCGACGCTTTGATGGTTTTGTGCAGCGGCAAAGGGTATTTCACCGTCGATGGCCTACGGCGCGTTTTGGAAGACATGGGCGAAGAGGCCTTTGAGACCATGAGCTACTATGAGCGCTGGATCGCCTCCATAAACCAAAACCTAATCGAAAGCGGCGCATATACTACCGAAGAACTAGCCGCCCAAATGGCTGAGGTCAAAGCGCGCGGCGCAACATATGGGGACGCCAGCCTTGGCAAATGAACCCCTTGCAGTCGGCACAAGCGTACGCATTCGCACCCTTATGCCACCCGGCCATGTCAGAGCGCCCGTCTATTTGCGCGGAAAAACCGGCACGATTGAGCGCGCAATTGCGCCATTCAAAAACCCAGAGCAACTCGCCTACGGTTTGCCTGCCAAAGAACACATGCTCTACCGCGTGCGGTTTCGCGCAGGCGACGTTTGGGACAAGAATGCAGAAAACCCTGACGATATGATCGAAGCTGAAATTTATGCACATTGGATCGAGAAAATGGACCAGTCCCATGCCGCATGATCATCACGACCACCTGTCCCCCTCAGGCCATCCCTACCGCGCTGACGACGACACACCGCTGAGCTATTGGCAGACCATGGAAATTGCTGTTCGCGAACTATTGGTTGAAAAAGACATCACCACAGCAGAGGAAATTAACGCTCAAATCGACGCGATGGATGCGAGATCCCCAGCCATTGGCGCCGCTGTCGTTGCGCGCGCGTGGTGTGATCCTGAGTTCAAGATACGCCTTCTCGCCGATGCTTCTGCAGCGAGCCGTGAAATGGGCTTTGATATCGGACCGATGCATTTGATCGCGCTTGAGAACACAGCCGACACCCATAATATCGTCGTCTGTACCCTGTGTTCTTGCTATCCGCGCAATCTGCTGGGACTACCGCCGGATTGGTATAAATCGCGCGCCTATCGATCGCGCACAGTCAAAGAACCGCGCAAAGTGCTGTCAGAATTTGGGGTCACCTTACCAGATCGCATGCGCATTCGGGTCCACGACAGCACCGCAGATATGCGCTACGTAGTCATTCCCATGCGCCCTAAAGGAACCGAAGACCTGTCACAAGACGCCCTTGCCGCATTGGTCACACGGGATTCGATGATAGGAACAGGTATCGCAACTGCGCCAACCGCTTGAGCCTTTTGGCCAAGCCCAGTAAAGCGCTCTCTATGAAACGCGTTTCGCAATATATCACTAACCTTTTTCTGCGTGGCTTGATTGGTCTCGCGCTTAGCCTGCCCTACGCGACGCGAGTGCGCTTGATGGGCTGGTTGGTGCAAAATATCGTTTCGCCGCTTGCAGGCTATCCCAAACGCATTCGCGCGAACCTTGCTCATGTTCTGCCTGACCTAAACGACCAAGACGTTGCGCAACTTTGCAAAGATGTCCCCAATAATGCGGGCCGTACCTTGATAGAGCTTTATTCAGGCGAGGATTTCGTTGCCCGCGCCACACAATCAAAAATCACTGGCCCTGGGTATACAGCGCTGGAACGAGCGCGTGCTGAGGGCCGTCCAGTCATCCTCGTCACCGGTCACTTCGGCAATTATGACGTCAGCCGCGCTGCTCTGATTGCCAAAGGCCACAACATGGGCGCGCTCTATCGACGTATGTCCAACCCATATTTTAACGAACACTACGTCAAATCAATCTCGACCATTGGCACCCCGATGTTCGAACAGGGTCGCAAGGGCATGTCGCAGATGGTCCGCCATATCAAGTCGGGGGGTGTGCTAGGAATTTTGACCGACTTACACGCTTACGGCGGCAGCAAGCTCAACTTTTTCGGCAAACCAGCTGTCACGTCATCGATCACCGCAGAGCTTGCGTTGAAATACAATGCTGCCCTGATCCCGATCTACGCCATTCGGCAAGAGAACGGGTTAGATTTCAAAATCACTGTGCAGGCCGAAATTCCGCACAGCGATGCAGAGACCATGACACAGGCGGTAAACGACGGTCTAGAAGCCTTGATTCGCGAGAATATGCACCAGTGGTTCTGGATTCACAGGCGCTGGAAGAACACTTAGTTCAGCGCAGCAGCAGCCTCGATCGGTCCATGACCCGCGCGTTGGATCAGCACAACAATCGGACCTTTCCCTGCATTGGCGGCCAATGACAAAGGCGCTCGGCCATCCCACTTCTTCACAGTTTTGTAGTCCAACACGACGTTGACATAGGTGATCGTTCTGCCCGCGTTCTCACCCCGTTTGATCGCAGACGTCCGCTTGTTCGCGTAGCTCACAAATTTCACTTCGTATTTTGCGGGACGTCGCGCGGTTGCGGCAATCGTGATCTTCTCGCCTGTGCGCACGGCTTTCATCGCAACATCTTTCTGCGATCTTGAGTGCTTCGCAATCAGGTCAGCCACATCCATCGGATGCGTGCCGACAACCGAATCCTCGCCTGCAATTACCATTTGCGGCGTATACACAGAGCGGCGACCACCCGCTGCCGCATAAGAGCGTTGACGCGCAGCATTCTCAGGACGGCCAAATTCATCCTTCCAGCCGATATAATCCCAATAATCCACATGCATGGACAAAGCGATCACATCGCTGCGCGCTGCAAGTTTGTGCATCAATGCGTCCGCGGGTGGGCACGAAGAACAGCCCTGCGAAGTAAACAATTCAATAACAACAGGTTGAGATTGCGCATAAGCAATCCCAGAAAGACCGATCCAAAGTGTAGCAATGAGTATTGATAGCTTTTTCATTAGGATAGATCCGTATAATCCGTTGCGCTGGATCCTAGATAGAAGCAATGCATTGAAATGACCAATCACCCTTTTGCGAGAGACACGCGAGCATCCGTAACACTCTGGCTTCAATTTTCTATAATTTTAGTGTACAATGGTATACATTACGCTTGATTACTCTTGATTGCGCTGCCCACATAGGGCAATTAGCGCCCAACTTCATTCAAATTTGGACCTAAATAGGAGGCAGATATGCCCATCACAGTCGGTCAGGACACCAGCAAGACCCGCAAGACTCTCAAGATCGGCGACGCATCCATCGCTTATTATTCCATCCCAGCCGCAACAGACGCAGGCCTTGGCGATTTCACCAACTTGCCCGCCGCGCTTAAAGTAGTGCTTGAAAACATGCTGCGCTTTGAAGATGGCAAGACGGTTTCCGTTGACGACATCAAGGCATTTGCAGAATGGGGTGCCAACGGTGGCAAAAACCCACGCGAGATTGCATATCGCCCTGCCCGCGTTTTGATGCAGGACTTCACAGGCGTTCCTGCCGTGGTTGACCTGGCGGCGATGCGCGACGGCATTAAGTCCCTTGGCGGTGATCCACAAAAGATTAACCCGCTGAACCCTGTTGATCTGGTCATCGACCACTCTGTGATGATTGACGAATTCGGCAACCCGCGCGCCTTCAAAATGAACGTGGATCGCGAATATGAGCGCAATATGGAGCGTTACACATTCCTGAAATGGGGCCAGTCCGCGTTTTCAAACTTCCGCGTTGTTCCTCCAGGCACAGGTATTTGTCACCAAGTGAACCTTGAGTATCTCAGCCAAACGGTTTGGACCGACGTGGACCAGAACGGTGATGAAGTTGCCTACCCTGACACGCTTGTGGGCACGGACAGCCACACAACCATGGTGAACGGTGCAGCTGTTCTCGGTTGGGGCGTTGGTGGAATCGAGGCGGAAGCGTCCATGCTCGGCCAGCCGATTTCCATGTTGATCCCAGAAGTCATCGGCTTCGAGCTGACGGGCGCAATGATGGAAGGCACGACAGGAACGGACCTTGTTCTCAAAGTCGTTGAAATGCTTCGTGAAAAGGGTGTTGTTGGGAAGTTCGTTGAGTTCTACGGCAAAGGTCTCGACACGTTGCCACTTGCGGATCGTGCGACAATCGCCAACATGGCCCCAGAGTATGGAGCGACATGTGGCTTCTTCCCCATCGACAACGAAACACTGCGTTATCTGCGCACTACGGGTCGCGATGAGGACCGGATCGCATTGGTTGAAGCCTACGCAAAAGAGAACGGCTTCTGGCGTGGCGACGACTATGCGCCGATCTACACAGACACATTGTCCCTCGACATGGGTACAATCGTGCCTGCGATTTCTGGCCCCAAGCGTCCACAGGACTACGTGGCCCTGACAGGCGCGAAAGAAGCGTTCCGCAAGGAAATGGAAGAGACGTTCAAGCGCCCCATGGGCAAAGAAGTCGCGGTTGCGGGGCAAGATTACTCTATGGAGAGCGGCAAAGTTGTTATCGCCTCCATTACATCATGCACCAACACATCCAACCCTTACGTTATGATCGGCGCGGGCCTTGTGGCGCGCAAAGCTGCAGCGCTGGGTTTAAATCGCAAGCCTTGGGTCAAGACATCCCTTGCACCTGGTTCGCAGGTTGTGACAGCATATCTGGAAGCTGCTGAATTGCAGGGCGATCTAGACGCGCTTGGCTTTAACCTTGTTGGTTATGGTTGCACGACCTGCATAGGTAACTCTGGCCCGCTTCAAGAAGATCTAAGCAAAGCCATCCATGAGGGCGATCTCGTTGCAACATCGGTTCTGTCCGGAAATCGCAACTTTGAAGGCCGTATCAGCCCAGATGTGCGTGCGAATTACCTCGCGTCGCCACCCCTCGTTGTGGCGTATGCGATTGCGGGTACGATGGATATCAACCTCGCAACTGATCCAATCGCGCAGACTGCGGATGGCAAAGACGTTTACTTGAAAGACATCTGGCCCTCGACGCAAGAAGTCGCGGAATTGGTCGAGCAGACGGTCACTCGCGAAGCGTTCCAGACGAAATATGCGGACGTATTCAAAGGCGACGAAAAATGGCAGGGCGTTGGCATCACCGAAGCCGAGACCTATGATTGGCCACCGGCATCGACCTACATCCAGAACCCGCCCTACTTCCAAGGCATGAGCAAACACCCCGGCAAGATTACCAACATAGACGATGCAAAAGTACTGGCGCTGTTGGGTGATATGATCACAACGGACCATATCTCTCCTGCGGGTTCTTTCGCTGAAAGCTCCCCTGCAGGTCAATATCTGACGAGTCATCAGGTGCCTGTGCGCGAGTTCAACTCTTACGGGTCGCGCCGTGGTAACCACGAAGTCATGATGCGCGGCACATTCGCCAACATTCGCATCAAGAACGAGATGCTGGATGGTGTTGAAGGTGGCTACACCAAAGGCGTTGATGGCACGAAAACCTCGATCTTTGACGCGGCAATGACGCATCAGGAAACGGGTACGCCACTGGTTGTCTTTGGCGGTGAGCAGTACGGCGCGGGATCATCCCGTGACTGGGCCGCTAAAGGTACGGCGCTGTTGGGTGTGAAAGCTGTGATCGCAGAAAGCTTTGAGCGTATTCACCGCTCAAACCTTGTTGGTATGGGTGTGATCCCATTCGAATTCACGGGTAGCGACAGCCGTAAATCGCTTGGCCTAACGGGTGATGAGAGCGTGTCTATCTCTGGTCTTGATACGATTGAGCCGTTGCAAGAGGTGCCTTGCACGATCACAATGGCGGATGGATCTGTCAAAGAGATCACGTTGAAGTGCCGTATCGATACAGCGATTGAGATCGAATATATCGAGCACGGTGGCGTATTGCACTACGTTCTGCGTGACCTCGCGGCTGCGTAAAACATGCAATAATAGTATTGAAAGGGGCTGCTTTTGAGCGGCCTCTTTTTAATGGAGCACTGCGTTTTTTGAAAGTATAAATGAATCAAAAGGGCGAGATAAAGCCGCGGGCTTATTTGCCTAAAGCTTTGTTCAATTCTGGCAGGAAACGCTGCTCATAGTCGCTACCAATCAATGGGCCTGCGAAACGGTATAGCACGATACCGTCTTCATCTAAGATGAAGGTTTCTGGCGGAGCTGTTACGCCCCAATCAATCGCGGTGCGCCCTTGTGGATCAAAGGCCACCGCTTTGAAAGGGTCTCCATCGTCTTGTAGGTATTTCGAAGCCGCGAGTTTAGTGTCTTTGAAATTGACGCCAATGATCGGGTGCGACTCTGCAAGTTCGAGCAGTTTGGGATGCTCTGCACGGCAAGGTGGGCACCAGCTGGCCCAGAAGTTTACCAATGTGACCTCACCATTCGCCAAGTCGGCTTGGATCACGGGCGCGAAGCCTTCTAGTTCGGAAGCAGTTTCAATCTGTGGCGCAAGTTGGCCGACAAAGACAGATTCTAATTCGTCTTTCCCCTCACGGTACATGCCTGCGTAAAACAAGGCAGCAAGGCTGAGGAAAATCGCCGGTGGCGCGATCATCAAAGGGGAAAACTTAGCCATTGCGGCGTTTCTCCATCTCTTCAAGTGCGGCTTTGGCGCGGCGTGATTGCCAAACGCTGAGCACAACAATACCAATCAGCAACACGATGGAGGCGGCATAGGCGCCCAGCACCGCATCAGCGTATTTTCCAAGATCCGGCATCATCCCATGCGCTCCCGTGCGAGAAGGGCCGATGTGCGGCGCGCGCGGATTTCTGTGCGCGTGCGTAGCAAAACGAGCGCAACGAATAAAAGGACAAAGCCCGCGATACAGAACAGCAAGGGTTGGTAGAACACATCCGCCACGTTCTTTTCTGTATCAAGCGAAAGCGACGCGCCTTGGTGCAGGCCTTGGTTCCAGAAATTGACCGCGTAGCGCGACAAGATGGCAAAGACCGAGCCGACGAGACACAGGATCGAAGTAAGATCAGCTGCTGTATCGTTGTCTTCAATCGCCGCCCAAAGCGCGATGTAGCCAAGATAGAACAGGAATAAGATCAGGAATGAAGTCAGGCGCGGATCCCATGCCCACCATGTACCCCACATGGGTTGTCCCCAGATTGCACCTGTGACGAGCGCGATCAAAGTCATCGCTACACCAATCGGGGCCGCCGCTTTTGCCGCGAGAGCGCTGACATGATGACGCCGGATGATCCAAACCAGCGAGGTCACCAACATCATCATCCAAACGTTGATAGCCATCAACGCAGACGGCACGTGCAGATAGATAATTTTCACAGTAGAGCCTTGGCGAAAATCATCAGGTGTATAGAAGAACCCCCAGACAAGGCCGATCACAAGACAGATACCTGACAGCCAAGCCGCCCACGGCAAAATGCGACCCGAAAGGGCCATGAATTTCACCGGATTTGCGTATTCCCATAAAGACATAGTGCTGATGTATCCCTTAGGCGTGACGGCTTCAATTCAATTTAACGAATGTTTACGCGCAATACTGCGGCAGAGGCAAAAGGTAGCAGTGCGATCACCCCGAATGTGATCCCCGCAAGCATGAATAAAGGCGTCGATGCCTCAACCCCCTGTGCGCCGCGCCGCGCCGCTTCTGCACCGTAAATCAAGGTCGGCAAGTAGAGCGGGAGGACGAGCAAGGACAACAACAGCCCACCGCGTTTGATGCCTACAGTGAGTGCCGCACCGAAGGTTCCAATCACGCTCAGTGCAGGCGTTCCAAGGAGCAGTGACAAGACAAGCGGCACATATCCCGCGCTCGGCAGGTTCAATAGCAGTGCAAAAAGCGGTGCGGCGATGACCAAAGGCAGGCCTGTTGTCAGCCAATGTGCCAAAGCTTTGATGCTCACAGCTGCCTCCATCGGGAGCGGAGCGCAGGCAAGCAAATCGAGCGTGCCATCCTCCCAATCCAGCGCGAGGATTCGATCCAGCGACAAAAGGCAGGCTAGCAAGGCACCAAGCCACAAGATGCCTGGTGCGATTTCAGACAGAAGCGCACTTTGCGGGCCAACACCAAACGGTACCAATACTGTGACGATCAAAAAGAACGCGAGGCCAAGGCCAAAACCACCCCCCGCCCTGATCGCCAGTCGTAGATCGCGGATAAGGAGCGCTTTCAAAAGAACCCCTCCATCGCATCATCGACCGAAATCGGCGTGCGCGCTTTAAAGCGCGCGACGTCTAGGATATCAGCGTCCAGCCCCAAATCAATATGTGTCGCAATCAGCGCAACGCCGCCAGTTTCAAGATGCGCGTGGATCGCGGCGGCGAACATTGCAACCGCATCAACATCGAGAGACACTGTCGGCTCATCCAAAACCCAGATCGGTCGTGCAGAAACCAAGAGACGCGCTAGCCCAAGGCGACGTTTTTGCCCCGCAGACAGCGCACCTGCGGGGCGCTGCGCCAGTGGTTGCAATGCAAAGGCATCCAAAGCGCCAGTGATATCGCCCGTGCCGAAAACGGCAGCCCAGAATTCCAAATTCTCGCGCACTGTAAGGGCCTGTTTGATACCATCTGAATGGGCCGCATAAGCGATGCTATCTTCTGGCGCGTCAATCGAACCGTTCAACGGTGGTTGCAACCCTGCAATCGCGCGTAACAGCGTGGTTTTGCCGATACCATTAGGGCCACGCAGAATTAGTGAAGTACCTGCCTCAACGCGAAAGGTGAGACCTTCAAGCACCGCGAATCCACCACGGGCAACGCCTAAATCTTGAACAGCCAGATGCACTACTTTGTGACCGGAAGCAGGGCCGCGGCAACGCGTCTGCCATCATTTATCAACACATTGTATGTGCGGCACGCGGCCGGTGAATTCATCGCCTCTGCACCGAGGCCCGCGTCGTCCAGCTTTTGGCGAAAATCTTTAGGAAGATAGGCAACCTCATCCCCTGTGCCGATGAAAACCACATCGATCTCGCCCGCCATCGCGATCAAACTGTCCACATCTACATAGCCGCCCCAAGGGCGCGCGCCTGTCGAGGTGACGATCATCGGCGCTTCAATCACTTCGCCCGCGATTCGAAAAAAACCAGGGCCATAGCCTTCAACAGGCTTGGCGTCGTCAAATTCAATTTCAGTCATGCGCATGTTGCGTCACCCCCAAATTGGTAGCCCCCGCACCGCGGAGATACCGATGATGATATAAGCCACTCTCCTGTAGAGCGTCTCGCGCGCGGGGTCAAAGAGCGCGGTGCCGATCACAGTGCCAAGTGCAACGCAGGGCACAAGGACCAAGCCTAGAATGATCGCTTGCGTGACCAGCAAACCTTGGAGACCCATAACTGCGAAAATGATCACATCAAAGCCCAGCAAAAACAACATGATCGTCGCGCGAATTGTGCTCGGCGCATGTGAGCTGACCATATAAAATAAAATGACCGGTGGCCCTGCTAATCCTGCCGCACCGCCAAGCAAGCCACCACCCGCCCCGACGCCATAGACTTTGGCTGGCGTTAATCGCCCCGAATAGCGCAGGCCAAGCACCAGAAAAGCAAGCAAAAATAGCGTCGCGATGGAGACGACATAGCGAAACATATCAGCGTCAAAGCGACTAAGCAGCCAAACGCCTAAAACAGTTGTGACCGCTGCCGCTGCAATAAGCCGTTTCAAATCGGGCCAATCCGCTTCTCGTATCGCGCGCGGCACCGCTGGCAACGGGCCAAACAAATCCATCACCACTAGCGTCAAAATCGCTGAAACCGGATCAAGAAATTGCCCGACCACAGGAAGATAGATCATCGCGGTGCCAAATCCCGCAAAGCCACGCACAGTGCTGGCAAGCAAAGCCGCAAGGCAGATCCAAATCAGCCCATCGTTTTGAAGGGCTGATGTCAGAACATCAGGCATCAATATTCGCGAATTGCGTGCCTGCGTTGGCGTCTGGTTTGTTGGTCCAGTCGCGCTTAACGCCAAGGAAAAGCAGGATCGCTGAGGCCACAAAAATGGAGCTATACGTTCCCACAATCACACCCCAGATCATCGCGAAGACGAAACCACGGATCACATCCCCACCCAACACGAACAATGCAATCAACGCCAAAAGCGTGGTGACAGAGGTCATGAACGTCCGGCTCAGTGTTTCGTTGATAGAGATGTTGAGAACGTCTTTGAGGTCTTTCTTTTTATACTTGCGCAGATTTTCACGCACGCGGTCAAACACAACCACTGTATCATTGAGTGAGTAGCCTACAATCGTCAGCAAAGCCGCGATAATCGCAAGGTCGAATTTGATCTGGAGCTCTGAGAAGATGCCAATCGTGAGGATAACATCATGAACCAATGCGGCCACCGCGCCCAAGGCAAACTGCCACTCAAAGCGTAGCCAGATGTAGATCAATACCGCCGCAATCGCGAGGATCACCGCAATTGCCGCTGTCTGAATCAATTCGCCAGACACCTTTGGGCCAACGGATTCGACAGAAACGAATTTGATATCCGCGGCAATGACTTGCAGGGCAGTTTGCACCTCGGCTATGATGTCAGACTTAACCGCTTCTTGGCCTTCTTGCGCCTCGATACGCACCATTGCGACGTTTTGATCCGCTTCAAACGTAGGATCAAACACCTCTGAGATTGAGATATCTCCCAACTCTAGCGGCGCAATCGCATCGCGGTAGGCACCAACGTCAATTGGCGTCGTACTTTCGGTGCGGATTGTTGTGCCGCCTTTAAAATCAATACCGTAGTTCAGACCTTGATAGAGGAAGGACGCAAATCCAACGACCATCAGCACCACAGAGAGCCCGATCCACATTTTGGAACGCGAGAAGAAATCGAATTTTGTATCTTGCTTAACCAGTCTTAGGCGCATCTCACACCTCCAGTGTTTTGGGGTGTTTACGTTCAAACCACATCACAACAATCAAACGCGTGACGAAGATGGCGGTAAAGACCGATGTGAGAATGCCAAAGCCAAGCGTGATCGCAAAGCCGCGCACAGGGCCAGACCCCATAACGAAGAGGATCACGGCCGTGATAAACGTGGTAAAGTTCGCGTCGATAATCGCGCTCAGTGCTTTTTCATAGCCGAGATCAATTGCACGCGCGGGTCCTTTTGACGACTTCAGCTCTTCGCGGATCCGCTCAAACACCAGCACATTGGCGTCCACCGCCATACCGATGGTCAAAACGATGCCCGCAATACCGGGCAACGTCAGCGTCGCACCCACCATGCTGAGCAATCCAAAGATCAGGCCAACGTTGATGATCAGCGCGATATTGGCAAAAATGCCGAATGTGCCATAGCTGAGGAACATAAAGATCAGCACAGCCGCAAAGGCCACGATGCAGGCCACTTGCCCGGCTTTGATACTGTCCGCGCCCAGCTCTGGTCCGATGGTGCGTTCTTCGAGGAATTCCAGTCCCGCAGGCAAAGCACCCGCGCGCAGCAAAACCGCGAGGTTGGTTGATTCTTCGACCGTAAAGTTACCCGTGATGATGCCCGATCCGCCTGGAATGTGACTTTGGATCACAGGCGCAGAAATCACTTCGCTATCAAGAACAATCGCAAAGGGACTGCCGATGTTTTCGGCTGTGTAATCGCCAAACTTGCGCGCCCCTGTCGGATTAAATCGAAAATTGACCGCAGGACGTCCGTTTTGATCAAAGGCTGGCTGCGCATCAACCAATTCTTCACCCGTCACAACAGGCGCGGACTCGAGCGTGTAAAACGCGCCCTCTTCATCCAAGGAAGGAACAATTTCATTGCCCAGACCTGCACTCGCATCAGGATCCGTGCCGCGACCCACGACAGGTTGAAAGGTCAATTGCGCGGTTGTTCCGATTATTGCTTTCAGCTCTGCAGCAGAGCCGATGCCCGGCACTTGGATCAAAATGCGGTCCGTGCCTTGGCGCTGGATCGTTGGCTCACGCGTGCCGACCTCGTCGATACGGCGGCGGATGATTTCCAAAGATTGCTGCATCGTGCGCTCATCCGTGGCGCGTTTTTCAGCCTCCGATAGGCGTATGGTGAGAACGCCATCATCACTGTTGACCTCGATATCGGACGCACCCACACCGGAGAGTGATACAACCTGTTGCGCGAGACCACGCACGACCTCCAATGCGCGAGCTGTTCCCTCAGGCTTGGAAATACGTACCTTGAGCTGGTCGCCAGCAGAGGGCTGCAAACGGATCGTACCGATTGTCGCGCGCTCTGGACGCAACGCATCGCGCACTTCGGGCCAGAAGGCTTTCATACGCGCAGAATAAACATCCTGCACTTTGACTTCGGCCAACAGATGCGCTCCCCCACGCAAATCCAAGCCCAAGTTTACAAGCCCAGAGGGCAAGTAGCCCGGCCATTGCGCCGCCATGGCATCGCGTTCCGCGGAATTGCCAGACACTTCGATTGCGGCGAGAGCATCATTGCGCTGTTCAACTTTGGAGTAAAAGGCATTCGGAAGCGCCAGTAGCAATCCGAGCGCACAAACCGCCCAAATAACCACCCGTTTCCACAGGTCAATTTGCAACATCTGTCAGGCCTTTCACACCATCCAGCCGCAGCGCGTTCGTTACGCGGAGGCAGGCTCTGTTTTGTTGATCACATTGGTGATCGTGGACTGAACGACGCGGACTTTCACGCCTTCTGCGAGCTCGACCTCGATCTCGTTGTCATCTTTGACTTTGGTGACCTTACCAATGAGCCCGCCCTGCGTGATCACCTGATCCCCGCGCCGCAGCGCTTCCACCATTTTCTGATGCTCTTTCAGCTTTTTCTGCTGAGGGCGGATAAGCAGAAAATACATGATCGCGAAGATCAAAATAAGCGGAACGAATTGGCCGAGTGCGCCAGCATCCATGTGGAATATCCTTTTTGAGATTGGCTTGCCGCGCAAGCACGTCTGAATTTGGCCAGAACCTATGTTCACTCTCTGGCCTTTGCAATGGCCTGCGAACAGGTTTGAGACATACCAACAACTTTAGCTATGCGGTCACTGCATAGCGGACATGCTGCACCTGCGGCATTTTCTGCCTTGATTACGAGCACCCCGCACATTATTTCAGCTTCACGAGGGCGACGATGGTGCTGAGGTACCTAGTCCTTGTACCTCCCTGTTGGACTTCGGCCGAGCTTATGCTCGGCCTTTTTTTTGGCCAATCGTGATTTGCTTGCGCCCCTTATATTCAATCATATATCGACATGATTTCAGCCAAGGGCTTTTTCATCTTTGCCACAACGGGCACTGCGGCGTCCTCGGACGGATGACCAACAGCTAGAATCATCACCGGTTTCTCGGATGCAGGCCGCCCAAGGAGCCCATTCAAGAACTTCATCGGATTTGGCGTGTGCGTCAGGCAAGTCAGCCCCGCATGATGTAACGCAGAGATCAAAAAGCCCGTCGCGATACCAACGCTCTCTGGCACATAATAGTTCTTGTAGCGCGTGCCATCATCAAACTCGCCCCAGCGCTGCGCAAAAATCACGATCAACCACGGCGCAATATCCAAATGCGGTTTATGTGCATCCGTGCCAATCGGTTCCAACGCTTTAATCCATTCATCGTTGCCCCCGCCCGAATAGAACTTCTTTTCCTCTTTCTCAGAGGCCAGCCGGATTTGATGCTTCACTTGCGCATTTGAGATAGCGACAAAATACCATGGCTGATGATTAGCCCCCGATGGCGCAGAGCCTGCAGCCATTATAGCCGCATCAATCACCTCCTGGGACACAGGTGCGTCACAAAAGTCGCGCACAGAGTGGCGTTTTTGCATATAAGCAAGATGGGCCTGAACCGCGCTCAAGCTCTCCTGCTCCGACAGTTTCACCCGATCTGGCAAATCCGTTGCGGAATAGTCAAGTTTCTCGCGCGCAAACATGGCTCATTCTCCTTCGTGAAATTAGACTTGCCAAAGAGCGGAGTTTGTTGGTTTCGCTTGGGTACCCACCAACCCCATAAGATGCCAGAAGAAGGCTTGGTTAGACGAGAGTGCTGGTTTGCTAATGCCCGCTTCGACATCTTTAAGGATTTCAATAGTGCGCAGGTTCGTGCAGCTCATAAACACAGCCTCTGCGCCCTCGTCTTTACCGAGCGTTATCGCAGCATCGCGAATAGAGGCCGGATCGATCCGCGCGACCTTCGCTTCAACAGGTTCATTGAACGTCCCAAACACAGGCGTTTCAATACCTTGCGCGCTTAAGGCATTGCGCAGGCTTTCACTGACCGCTTCGGTGTAGGGTGTTAAAAGCGCAAGCTTGCTGATGCCAAGTGCCGAGCAGGCCGCGACAAGTGCCGTGACAGGGTTGGTCACATGTGCCGTGCTACAACCCGTCTTTATCATTTCTGCGACACGATCTGAGCCAATAACACTCGACGCAGACGTGCATCCATATCCCACAACATCGAAATCCACCGTCTTTGGCAAAAGCCCCGCCGCACGCGGTAAATCAGCCTCCATCGCGGCAAGGCTGTCGTTCGATACTTCCGAAGCACTTGGAATACGCGACACGAACGTGGCGATGTCATCGTCTGGTAAGGCCTGCCGTAATTCCGCCTCCATCGTCTCATCAGATTGCAAAACGATCAGACCAATCCGCCCTTTCGTGCCGATTTGCGGCGCTAGTGTGTAGGGCAAACTCATGTATCAAGTCGCATCAGTTGCGCAGAAGGTGCAGGAGATAAGCGTTCCCACCCCGTATTCGTCACCACATAATCGTCCTCATGCACCATAAGGCCAGCACCACCAGACACGGACGCACCGGGTTCCAGTGTGATCACCATGCCCGCCTCCAACACCGTGTGATCATCCGCAATGAACGACAACCCTTCGGTCAATTGCAAGCCCAGCCCATGCCCCAAACGCCCCGCGCTTTGCCCCCCTGCACCACCTGTGCAGACTTTATCCATCGCGTGGAAGATGTCGGCAGCTGTCGCGCCCGCTTTAAGCACGGCTTCGCCTGCAAGAGTCGCCTCCATCAGCTTGTCATACGCGCGCGCAATCGGGTCGCTTGGCGTGCCAACACTAAAGTTGCGGTCAAAATCACTGAAATAGCCGTTACGAATGACGCCTGTATCCAGCATCAAGACCTCGCCCACGGCCAACGGATCTTCACTGGCAGTAGAGATCACGTCATCATAGCCGTCATGGCCTTTGCCACCAGAAAGATAGGGCACCCAATCGGCACCCTCCTCCAAGCAGAGAATTTGAAACCCACGAAACACGTCACTCAACGGCGACCCTGCGCGCGCTTTTTCGGGGACGCGCGCAAAAGCACGTCCGGCGATCTGGCAAGCCTCGCGTATCGCCTCCACTTCGCGCGGGGTTTTCACCATCCGCGCAGCGCGCATGACCTGCATGTCACTGCCGATCTCGATCTCATCGCGCAGCTTGATCCAATCGCCAAGCGGCATCCTCAAATGGCTCTCGATCCCATGCGGCGTGCCAATGCGACCCGCACCTGCCACCTCACGCAAGCAATCGCGCAAAAGCGTTATGCCATCATCAGAATAATCTGGCGCGGACCATGTGCGGATATCCTCGACAACCGAGCGCGACATCAGTTCAGCCCCAATCGACGGGATCACCGCGATGGGCAGCCCATCTGTGGGCAAAACCAGAAACCAAGGGCGCGTCGGGCTTTCCCAGAACCGCGTGAGATAGCCGGTAAGGTAACGAATATCCGCCTCTTGCGTCAGCAATAACGCCGACAGGTCATGCGCGGCCATGCGGGTTTGCACATGTTTGATCCGTGTCAGGAATTCAGCCTTGTTGAACATTATACACCCTCGCTCAAGATGCACAAAACTTTGGCGTCACTGGGTAAATCACTAAGCAAAGCCGCCGCGACCCCAGCCGCGCCTGATGTGCTTGAGTCTAGACCGACGTCAGCGAGCTTGGGCAACACAGCAAAAGCTTCCTCTTCAGAAATCAACGCAATTTCATCTGCATCGCGCGAGAGCCCCTTGAGGGCGATAAGCGACGCTTCCTTGCAATCGAGCCGTCCCATGTCCGAGACTGGTCCGCTGGCGGTTGCGAAGGCCCCTGCTTTGATCGAATCGTAAATGGCGGGTGCGAATTCAGGTTCGACCACTGAGATCTTTGGCCCATCGCCCCACACATCGCGGAACAATGCGGCGCACGCACCCGCCAATCCGCCGACGCCCGCTTGCAAGAAGATATGAGTCGGTTCTTCCATTTGCTCTGTGCATTCTGCGGCCATCGCAAGATAACCCTCCATCAAGCGATGCGGCAGGTTGAAATACCCATCCCACGAGCTGTCAGAAAGCAAGGTCCAACCGTTGTCTTGCGCCGCTTTCTGCGCGCCTGTCATGCTCGCTTCGTAGTCGTCTCCCTCAATTACAACGTCAGCGCCCTTTTCACGCAATCGATCCGCAAAATCGCTTGGCACGGTCTTGGCCAGATAAATAACAGCCTTGGCACCGAACACCTTGGCGCCTGCAGCCACCGACATACCGTGATTGCCCGCACTCGCCGTTATATACGTGCGCCCATCAAGCGTGCTGTGCTGGGCTTCGTGCGCAATTACATATGCCGCCCCTAAAGCTTTGAAACTGCCCAATCCCATACGCCCGCGTTCATCTTTGATGTGCAGGCCAAGCGCGCTCACCATTGGCGTCACGCTATGTACAGGGCAGCGATCAAGCAGCGCGCGCGAAGCGTCGGCATTGACCGAAGGCACAGGCGCAGTCTCTAGCCCAACGCTGATCCCCTGCCCGCGATATGTGTTTTGCAAAACCTGCATGTAATCCCCCTAAGAATTTGCGCTACATCATTGCAAAAACCGCGCTGCGTCAACGTCTGAAAAGCCCTGCTTGTCGCATTGCCCCTAGAGCGTTTAGCCAGTAAGACACGCGCAACTGGAAGTTTTGGGGACCAAACCAGATGCAAGAGCCTACCATCACCACCGACCTCATCGCCTCTCACGGGCTGAAACCAGATGAATATGAGGTGATTTTAGAGATCATCGGACGCGAACCTAGCTTCACCGAACTCGGTATTTTCTCCGCGATGTGGAACGAGCATTGTTCCTATAAATCCTCCAAGAAATGGCTGCGCACGCTACCAACGGAAGGTCCTCAGGTCATTTGTGGCCCCGGTGAAAACGCAGGCATTGTCAATATCGGAGACGGCCAAGCGGTTGTTTTCAAAATGGAAAGCCACAATCACCCTTCCTACATTGAACCCTACCAAGGTGCTGCGACAGGCGTGGGTGGCATTCTGCGTGATGTGTTCACCATGGGTGCCCGCCCTATTGCGGCAATGAATTCGCTTAGCTTTGGAGAGACATCTCACCCCAAAACCCGCCAGCTTGTGAACGGCGTTGTGGAAGGCGTCGGAGGTTATGGCAACTGTTTCGGCGTTCCTACTGTAGGTGGCGAAGTGCGCTTTGATCCCGCCTACAACGGCAATTGCCTTGTTAATGCCTTCGCGGCGGGTCTCGCGGATACGGACAAGATTTTCTACTCAGCAGCCTCCGGCGTCGGCATGCCTGTGGTCTATCTTGGTGCAAAGACGGGCCGTGACGGCGTTGGCGGCGCGACAATGGCCTCGGCTGAGTTCGACGACACGATTGAGGACAAACGTCCCACGGTCCAAGTCGGTGATCCCTTCACTGAAAAGCGCCTCATGGAAGCAACACTAGAGTTGATGCAAACCGGTGCGGTGATTTCGATCCAAGATATGGGTGCTGCGGGCCTAACCTGCTCTGCAGTGGAAATGGGCGACAAAGGCGGGCTTGGCGTACGCCTTGATCTTGAATGCGTGCCAGTGCGTGAGACTAACATGACCGCCTATGAGATGATGCTTTCGGAATCTCAGGAACGCATGCTGATGGTTCTCAAGCCCGAGCTTGAAGCAGAGGCGAAAGCCGTGTTCGACAAGTGGGATCTGGATTTCGCAATCGTCGGCGAAACGATTGAGGAAGACCGCTTTTTGATCGTACACAACGGTGAGGTCAAAGCGGATCTGCCTTTAAGCAAACTCGCCTCTTCCGCGCCAGAATATGATCGCCCTTGGGTGGCGACCCCTGCGGCGGAGGAGTTGAGCGATGTGCCTCAAATCGATCCAATTGATGGCTTGAAAGCACTACTGAGCAACCCGAACTACGCCTCCAAGCGGTGGGTGTATGAGCAATATGACAGCCAAGTGATGGGCGACACCATCCGTATCCCTGGCGCAGGCGCTGGTATTGTGCGGGTGCATGGCACGCCAAAGGCTCTCGCCTTCACCTCCGATGTGACGCCACGCTATGTGATGGCGAATCCTGTTGAGGGTGGCAAACAGGCGGTGGCGGAAGCTTACCGCAACTTGACAGCTGTGGGCGCGAAGCCTCTAGCAACAACAGACAATATGAATTTCGGCAATCCTGAGAAACCCGAAATCATGGGCCAATTTGTTGGCGCGATAGATGGGATTGGCCAAGCGGTCAAAGCACTGGATATGCCAATCGTGTCGGGTAACGTCTCGCTTTATAATGAAACCGATGGCACAGGCATTCTACCGACCCCGACGATTGGCGCTGTGGGTTTGTTGGCCTCTGAAGACGAATTGATCATAGGTGATGTACGCGACGGCCATGTCGCGATCTTGATTGGGGAAACCAGGGGGCATTTGGGCCAATCAGCCCTGCTCGCAGAAGTGTTCAATCGCACAGATGGCGACGCCCCCCATGTTGATTTGGCCGCTGAATCCAAACACGGCGATTTCATCCGCGACAACCGCGAATGGATCAAAGGCTGCACGGACCTCTCTGATGGCGGTCTTGCATTGGCCGCCTTTGAAATGGCTGCGACTGCTAACGTTGGCCTGACCCTTGATAGTGCGGACACGCCCGAATTGTTTGGCGAAGACCAAGCCCGCTACTTGATTGCGTGCAATTTCGATCAAGCAGAAGCGCTTATGGGGGCTGCGGCAAAAGCAGATATCGCCGTGGCCTTCGTTGGCAAATTTGGCGGAGATGACGTGACGCTTGGTGGCTCTTCCGCACCACTCGCGGAGTTGATTGCCGCCTCAGAGGACGTATTTCCGAGCTTGTTTGCCTAAACGCCTCTTGTTCACCCCCCACCCTGCTTCTACATCTTATGCGAAGAGATTTTGAAAGGCACAGAAATGGCAATCACGGCGCAAGAGATTGAAACGCTTTTGAAAGATGCTTTCCCTGAGGGGCAAGTGACTGTGCAAGGTGACGATGGTCAGCATTTTGCGGCGGAAGTGATCGATGCTTCTTTCAAAGGTAAGAACCGCGTGCAGCAACAACGCTCTGTCTATGCGGCGTTAAAGGGAAAAATGGACGGCAGCAACGGCGAATTGCACGCACTGGCTTTGACGACCAAAGCGCCAAGTTAAAGATGGATCTGAAGTTTTGATAGTTTCTCGAGAACATTGTGCGCCCGCCCAAGTATGATCCAAAGAACCCACCACTTGGAATGGAAGCCACTAATCTTGACAGCATCAATCGAGTGAATGATGTAAACCGGCAAATTGAAGACATGCACGACCGAGATCGTTTCCGATAAACAGGTCAACAAAGGAAATCAAAATGAGCGACGTAAAAGAGACAATCCAAAAGACCGTCACTGACAATTCAGTGGTTTTGTTCATGAAGGGCACAAAAGAGATGCCACAATGCGGGTTTTCATCCCGTGTGGCGGGTGTGTTGAACTACATGGGCGTGGAGTACGCGGACGTGAACGTTCTTGCGGACGAAAACATGCGCCAGGGCATCAAGGATTTCTCTGACTGGCCAACAGTCCCACAGCTCTACGTCAAAGGCGAGTTTGTAGGCGGCTGCGATATCATCACAGAAATGACGCTGTCGGGCGAATTAGACACGCTTTTTGACGAGAACTCTGTCACTTATGACAAAGACGCGGCGGACAAAATCCGCGAAGCAAACGGCTAATCCACAGCCTCATTTAAAGCGATATGATGCCCGTTGCGCACTGCGATTTCGCAGGCTAGCGCTATAGATTTACGACTGTCCGCCTCGGCCACGCGCAGAGGCGGATGATAGATCACCTCAACCTTCCCCGCTTTGCGCACCGCGAGTGTCTTGATCAAATGCGGGAAGAAATCCATCGCGCCCCACCACCCGTAAAACCGTGCCCCTTCGCCGGAAGGTGCGAAATAGTTAACTGTTACAGGCTGAACCCAAAGAATATCTTTCAATTCAGGCGTAAAGAATGCCGCAAAAAGCGTTGATTTGAACGGCAACACGCGTCGCCCATCGGTCGATGTGCCCTCTGGAAAAAAAAGCAGTTTGTGTCCTGCTTTCAAACGCGCTTCAAACACCTCTTTTTGCGCGCGAGCTTTGCGTGGATTGCGCTCGATGAAAACCGTGCCCGTAGCTTTCGCTAATACGCCAATGCCAGGCCAACGCGCCACTTCGGACTTGGAGACAAAATACACGCGCTTCGCCGCGTTGAGTGCGAAAATATCAAGCCAAGAACTGTGATTGGCGACCACTGCCCCTGCGTGATGCATTTGGGTGCCTTTGATCGAAAAAGGCATCCCCATCAAACGAAACGCGTTGCGACAGACAAATTGAGTAATGAAAGGCGTCATCGGACGACCCAGCCCAAAAATTGGCCGTTCTATCAAACGTAACAACAACAAAAGGATCAAACATCCAAACACAAGAACAAGGATCGGAACCGCGCGCATCACAAAACGGAGCCATCCCATGAGGCCAATTGTGCTTAGATCGACTATATCGTCGTCATCCGGGGCCCACGTCGGTGTCATAGTGCATGCTCCTTTGTGTAAAGCCTGCGTATCTTATCGCTGGTTTTGTTAACGTCCAAGACAAGGCACACATCGGTAGTGTTAAACTTGTGATCTACATGTGCCCCGTCGCCAACACCGCCACCTAGTCGCAAGTAAGCTTTGATCAAAGAGGGCATCTGCGTCATAGCGGTTTTGCGATCCATGTCATCGCCAGTATTTTCAGAAAGGACGGCACGCGGATGACGTGCGGTTGGTCGAATCCCCACAGGGCAAAGATGGTTCTTTTGCAATAACATCAGAGGTTTGAGAAGACATTCGATATCAGTGCCTCGAAAGCTGGCGGTGCCAAACAGAATATCAAATTTTTCTTGCGACACATACCCCGCCAAAGCGGACCAGAGATGATACATTGCCATGCCGCCACGATAGTCTTTGTGCAAACACGAGCGCCCAAGCTCTAAGAGCCGCAATCCCGACACTGTCAGCGCATCAATGTTAAATTCAGCCTCGGAGTAAAAGCCGCCTGCCCGCGCTGCACCCTCATTATCAAGCAGCCGATACACACCAACCACTTGCTGCGAAATCGTCCCGCCGCGTGCACGATCCAAAAGCAGCAAATGACGCGCAAAGCGATCAAAGCGGTCTTTTTCTAAACGCGTGTCATGCTCAACCAGATCGCCATCGCCACCAAGTTCATCCACAAAAACATCATATCGCAATGCTTGAGCGGCACTTAGATCTTCATCAGAGCGCGCGAAAACTGTGTCGAAATGTGGCTCAGACATGCGAGGCGTATTCCTAAATTTGTGTGCGCAAGCACTCGGACCGAGGTCTAGACGAAAAATAAAGTAAGGCACATCGCGAATTCAAGAAACACCGAACTCCTCCTTGACGTGCGTAAATACAACTATAGATTGTTTACAGAAAATTAACCTTCATTCCGCATCAAAGACAGGCACAAGCGCCACCCGAGAGCTATCGATGACCACTTTTCCAATTTCACGAAAATTTACGGTCACCCGACCGTCGATCACAGATTGCACCTGTCCTAAGCCCCACTCCCTTTCACTGGGGTGGCGCACGATCATGCCGGGTTCTAGGAATGCATTCAAATCAGTCATAATCACAAGGCTCGGAGGACACTCTATTGGATGAACATAAGCTACAATTTTCCGCTTTGGTAGGCGCGCGCATCTGTCATGATCTGATTAGCCCAATTGGCGCGATTAACAATGGCATGGAACTCCTTTCCATGTCTGGCGCGCCTCAAAGTCCCGAAATAGAACTGATTGCTCAAAGTGTAGATGCGGCGAATGCGCGAATCCGCTTCTTTAGAATAGCATACGGCGCAACAAGCACCGAACAGTTCCTTGGTCGCTCAGAAATAACGAGTATTTTGCGAGATTTTACAAAAGGATCGCGATTGGTGCTCAATTGGCATCCGCTGGAAGATGTGACGCGCAGTGAGGTGCAATTGGTGTTCTTAGCCATCCAATGTGCGGAACAAGCGCTTCCTTATGGTGGTCACGTTGAGATAGAGCGCCTGAGAGGACGCTGGTCGCTCGCGCTGAGCGGCGAGCGTATTAGCCTTGATCAAGATCTCTGGGACTCTTTGGCAGGCATTTCGGAGTTTAAACCTGAGGCCTACCGAGAAACGATTCCAGCGCATGTACAATTTCTTCTCTTGCCCATGCATGCGCGCGACTTGGATCGCACACCAAACTACACGCAGAGCGAAACCGAGGTCACCCTGCTCGTTTGAAAGCGACTACGCACGTGTCGCGCCATCACCTTCAACAAGGTATTTGAAGCTTGTCAATTGCGCGGCACCGACAGGTCCGCGCGCGTGCATCTTACCCGTCGCGATGCCAATTTCAGCCCCCATGCCGAACTCCCCACCATCCGCAAACTGGGTGGAGGCATTGCGCATCAAAATCGCACTATCAAGCTGACTAAAGAACTGCGCCGCAGCGCGATCATCCTCTGTCATGATGCAATCGGTATGGTTCGAACCGAACGTGCGGATATGCGCGATCGCTGCGTCGCAATCCTCCACGACTTTAGCAGCAATGATCATATCCAAAAATTCTTGGCCGAAATCATCCGCAGTGGCGGGCGTCGTACCCGTGATTTCTGCCACTGCGCCCTCTGCGCGCACCTCGACACCTGCATCTATCAACGCGCGCACAAGATCTTGGCCAATCGTATCAATAACGTCCTTGTGGATCAGCAAACACTCCGCTGACCCGCAAATCCCTGTGCGACGGGTCTTGGCGTTCAGCACCACGTCCAGAGTCTTGGCCGGATCCGCTGCCGCATCGACAAAGATATGCACGATGCCCTCAAGATGCGCGAACACAGGCACGCGCGCTTCGCGTTGTACGAGGCCAACAAGGCCCTTGCCCCCGCGCGGCACAATTACATCAATCGCGTCAGTCATAGTCAGCATTTCTTGCACGGCCGCGCGATCACGCGTTGGCACCAATTGAATGCCGTCCGCAGGCAGCCCGGCTTTCACCGCACCATCGACCATTGCTGAGTGGATTGCGCCGGAGCTATGAAAGCTCTCAGAACCGCCGCGCAAGATCACCGCATTGCCGGACTTGAGACACAAAGCCCCCGCGTCCGCCGTGACGTTAGGACGGCTTTCATAGATGACGCCGATAACACCCAAAGGTGTGCGCACGCGGCGGATGTTCAAACCGGACGGCATATCCCATTGCGCAAGTATTTCCCCAACAGGATCAGCCTGTTCGGCCACTGAGCGCAGCCCGTCAACGATCCCTTGGATGCGCTCTTCGTCGAGCATCAAACGGTCCATCATCGCATCAGAGAGGCCTTTGTTGCGTCCATATTCCAAATCGAGGAGGTTTGCAGCGATGATCGCTTCACGGGTCTTCCAAACCGCATCCGCAGCACCGATCAAGGCGGCATGTTTGCGCTCTGCACTTGCGCTCGCAAGTACGGCAGAGGCGGCTTTCGCACGCGCGCCTATGTCGGCCATCAAGGCCGGAATATTATCAAAATCTTTCATCACGGCCTCCGAGTTTAAATCGCCATATCGTCTCTGTGAATAAGGGCTGCGCGTCCCGCATACCCTAGAATATCTTCAATTTCAGTGCTGCGATGACCTTTGATCTCGTCAGCTTCAACACTGGTGTAACGGGTCAGCCCATAGCCCAATGTGTGCCCGTTCGGCCCTTCAATCGCAATACTATCGCCACGCTCAAATTGACCGATAACCGCGACCACCCCCGCAGGCAGCAACGATTTACCCGCCGCGAGCGCTTTGGCCGCCCCCGCATCTAAACGCACGGCACCACGTGGCTTCATCGCGAATATCCACGCTTTGCGCGCCAAATGGGGATCCGTTTGAGCAACAAATCGCGTGGCCTTCGCCCCCGCCTCTAACGCCCGGATTGGGCGCAAGACCGAACCTTCGGAAATGATCATCGCGCAGCCCGCAGCCATCGCAGTTTTGGCCGCCATCACCTTCGTTTTCATACCGCCTTTAGACAGACCTGACGTCGGATCACCCGCCATCTCTTCGATCTCTGGTGTGATTGCCTCCACGGTTTCAAAGCGGGTCGCAGCAGGGTCCAGCGCTGGGTTCGCAGTATATAGGCCATCGACGTCCGAGAGCAAAATCAAATGATCCGCGCCAACAGTGACGGCTACTTGCGCGGCCAAACGATCATTGTCGCCAAAGCGGATTTCATCCGTAGCTACAGTGTCATTTTCATTGACGATTGGTACCGCGCCAAGAGTCAAAAGCTGCTCTAGTGTCGCACGCGAGTTCAAATAACGCCGCCTATTTGCGCTGTCTTCTAATGTCACAAGCACTTGTGCGGCGGTGATATTATACGGAGCCAGCGCTTCCTCATAGGCGCGCGCAAGGCGAATCTGCCCAACAGCCGCCGCCGCTTGGCTTTGCTCCAGGGCAAGCGCAGTATTTGGCAATCCAAGCGCCCCGCGCCCCAATGCGATAGAGCCTGAGGAGACTAAGACGACGTCTACCTTGCGCGCACGCAACATTGCCACATCTTCCGCGAGCCCCGTCAACCAATCTGCGCGCAAACGACCATTCTCGACCAACAACGCCGAGCCAATCTTGATCACTACGCGTTCGGCAGTGCTTAAGGTTGCCACGGCGTATCCTCCGCCTCTCCCAAATGTGCGCGCAGTCGGTTGTCATCGATCTCTGCTCTCAAGGCGCGCAGAACCTCTGTCGTGCCCAGCTTCGCAGCCCCTGACATTTCCATAACAGGACCGCCTGATGCCTCTTCTAATACGGCTTTCGCTTCTGCGCGCATCTCTGCATCAAGTGCGTCGACTTTGTTGAGCACAGTGACGCGCGGCTTTTCGGCCAGCTCTCCACCGTAAGCTTCAAGCTCACCAATGATGGTGTTGTAGTCATCCGCGATGTTTTCAGACGTCCCATCAATCAAATGCAACAAGACTGCGCATCGCTCCACATGACCCAAGAAACGCACGCCAAGACCGACGCCTTCATGCGCACCCTCAATAAGGCCTGGGATGTCAGCGACAACAAATTCAACGTTATCAACGCCAACGACGCCGAGGTTCGGATGCAATGTGGTGAACGGATAATCTGCAATCTTTGGTCGCGCGTTTGAGGTCGCTGCCAAGAACGTGGATTTACCAGCGTTCGGCAGACCCAAAAGACCCACATCTGCGATGAGTTTAAGGCGCAGCCAGATCGTACGCTCCACCCCTTCCTGACCGGGGTTGGCGCGACGTGGTGCTTGGTTGGTTGCAGATTTGAAATGCAGGTTCCCAAAACCGCCGTTGCCACCTTTGGCGATCAAAACCCGCTGACCCAGCTCGGTCATATCTGCGATGACCGTTTCTTGATCTTCATCCATGACCTCGGTGCCAACCGGTACGCGCAGAATGATGTCATCACCATCTTTACCCGTACGGCCCTGTCCCATGCCTGGTTGACCGCTCTTGGCAAAGAAATGCTGCTGATAGCGAAAATCGATAAGTGTGTTCAAACCATCTACGGTTTCAACCCAAACTGAGCCACCGCAGCCACCGTCGCCACCATTTGGGCCGCCGTATTCAATAAATTTCTCACGGCGAAAGCTGACAGATCCCCCACCACCGCCGCCACTGCGAATGTAAACTTTGGCCAGATCGAGAAATTTCATGTCAGTGCTTTCTGTTGCTTACCGCGCGGTCTACGCGCTTAGCCGAGTTTGCGCAAATAGGTCCATGTGGGCACATTGGCAGCGCGCGCGACGCTGTGGGTCTCCGCATCGCCAATATAGTCGAACCCAGCGCTTGTGAGCACTTTGGCAGAAGCGGGATTGTCCTGAAAGATCGATGCAAAGAACGTCTTGTTCCCCAGTGGATTGGCGTTGATGAGTGCGGCAACCGCATCAGAGGCCGCGCCCGTGTTCCAATAGGCAGGTGAAACCCATCCCGTCAGTTCCGCTTGATCCTCATCCAACCGATTAAGCGCGATAAGGCCGATCAGATCCGGTCCGTCTTGCGCGCTAAGATCGAGCGCCCAGATCTCTTGCTGATGCGCAACATCACCTGCGCGCGCGATGAGCGCCTCTGTGGCACCCGGGGGCAAAGGATGAGGAATGTTGCTGGTCATTTTGGCAACGCGCACATCGCTGGTATAGAGCTCGATCAGGCCCGCATCCGCAGCTTTCAGTGGGCGGAGCATCAAAATACCGCCGTTAATCACAGTTTGCGGGGTTTGTCTCATCGCATTCATGCTCTTGCGCCTCCAAACAAAACGAAAAGGACCGACGCGACTGTAAGCGCAGCTAAGGTCCACATAAGATAGGTTTCCGCCCACGTGCCCGCGACGGATTGTGCAATTTTGTGACCTGCAAAAGTCCAAATTGGGTGCAACACGATCTGGCATCCCAACAGGCACGCGGCGATAATTGCCGTTGCTTCAAGCGTTGGTGTGCCGGGGGTGACGAAAGCCGTAAAGCCACCCACAATCATCGCCCATGCTTTGGGATTAAGCGGATGCACGATCAACCCCGCAGCGAAACCCGGCGCTTTTGCTTCAGATTGCGTGTTAAGGCGCAAGTTGGCGACCTTCCAAGCAAGCCAAATGATATAGGCGGCCGAAATGTATTTAAGGGCAACGAACAGAATCGGCATGCTCTCAGCTAAGCTCATCAAGCCAAATCCAATGGGCCAGATGATAAGCTGCTTGCCAAGCGCGACACCGGCGACAAATGGAAGGGCGGCCTTGAACCCAAAGCGCGCGCCTGTGGCCATAAGCGCCATATTCGCGGGACCCGGCGTGCCGACCTGCGAGGCGGCGAAGACAAGGAATGCTCCTGCTGCAACAGACATATCAAACACCCCTTTTCGCAAAAAATTCAGGCTTGAGAAGTCCCATGATCATATCATCATGCCACTCCGTGCCGATACGTGCAGAGTGACGTTCACGTCCTTCGATGACGAAGCCAAGCTTTTGATAAGCGGTAATTGCCCGTGCGTTGAAATGTAAAACACGCAAAGAAATGCGGTGCAAATTTATCGCGTTAAATCCGTGTTCAAAAGCCAAACTCATTGCTTCAGAGCCTAGCCCTTTATTCAGATACGTCGGTGAAAACAGTCCAATCGCAAACGAGGCGCGCCGATCCGTTTGATCGTGCGAATGAAAGCGCAAGGCGCCGATGACTGTTTCTGCGTGTTCAATCACCCAAGCAAACGGCGTTTCCATTTGGCTCTTTAGCCAATTTGCAGCGCGCTCAGGCGAAATAGGGCCATCTTGCGCATCAGCCACGCCGTACATCTTGGCAATTTCTGCGTGTTGCCCGGCGCTTATAAACGCGTTTTCATCCCCCTCCCGAGCAGAACGAAGCAAAACGTCGCGGCCATGAAGAACTGCCCGGTTCTGAATATCAGTCATTGTGAAGCCCTCCCAAACATCCCTAGAGCCAAAACGAAAAAAGGGACCGGCGTTTCCGCCGATCCCTGAAATGTCTTAGACACTTATAACGGCGTATTACTCAGCGGCCTCCGCCACTGGAAGAACCGAAATAAATGTACGGCCTTTGAGGCCTTTGTGGAATTTCACCGCGCCGTCGGCTGTTGCAAAGATCGTGTGATCTTTACCAAGGCCAACGCCTTCGCCTGGCCAGAACTTCGTGCCACGCTGGCGAACGATGATGTTACCCGCGATTGCCGCTTGGCCACCGTAAAGTTTTACACCAAGACGACGACCTGCTGAGTCGCGACCGTTACGGGATGAACCACCTGCTTTTTTATGTGCCATGGGGTCGTGCTCCTCTTATTCTGCTGCGAACTGAGTTGCTTGCGCAATCCAGTCATCACGTTCAATGCGGCCTTTGAAAGACAGACGATCATCCATATGGGCGATCTCTGCTGGGCCCCATGCTGAGATTTGGTCGAAGTGGAAAACACCAATTTCGTGCAGAACACCTTCGAGCTTTGGACCAACGCCGCTGATCTTCTTAAGATCATCAGGTTGACCGCCGCGTGCTTCTTTCAGGAGGTTTGTGGGCTCTACGCCTGCGACCTCAGCTGCTGGAGCCGCCTCTGCCTTCTTAGGAGCTGCTGCTTTCTTTGTAGGTGCTTCTTTCTTAGGTGCTGCTACCTTTTTAGGCGCGGCTTTCGCTGCAACTGCGGCCACGGCCACACCAGCAACAGAACCTGCACCAATCGCAGCTTTGACACCGGACTTGTCGCCACCGGACGCAAGGATGTCACCAATACGTACCAAAGTCAGCTTCTGACGGTGACCTTTTGTACGCTGAGAGCCGTGCTTACGACGACGTTTGACGAAGTTGATAACTTTTTCGCCTTTGATCTGGTCCACAACCTCGGCCTGAACGGCAGCGCCGTCAACCATAGGTGCACCGACGACAGTCTTGTCGCCGCCCAGCATCAAAATCTCGTTGAATTGTACAGTTTCACCCGCATCAGCCGCTAGCTTTTCCACTCGTAGCATATCGCCAGACTGGACTTTATATTGCTTGCCGCCGGTTTTCATTACCGCGAACATATGTGTTCTTCCTTGTCTTCCGCGTCTCTAGGGTCCCGTCCCCGGCGTTTCGAAGGGATTCTCACCCTACCCATAAACAGCGCGCACCAAACGTGCGTATTTAAAATGCATCCGCAAAAGGGAATCCCACCGCAGATTGTGGGCTTATGTGGCGTAAGTGGTGGGCTGTCAAGACGAAGCTGGAGTAGATTAGACGTCTAAATCGAAGACGATGATGCCATCCGCTCCACCTTCGCAGATCGTGCAAAGCTTTGCGCCGAGTGCGAGATGTTCAGGATGCTCTGCATACCGGGCAAGAGCGCCTCTGTCAGTAAAGCAGATCACAAACCCGTCAGAATAGTTAGGCGATTTGCCTTCGAAATCACGATTAGGACCAGCTTCGAAACTAAGAACGCCATCAAGCGACTTGCTCAGCTTTGACAACCGCTCAAAAACCTCAGCTCTCTCGGAAGTGCTCACACGCGCCAAGACATTGCAAAAGACGGCATGAAGAATCATCCTAAAATCTCCAACCCTATGACCCCGCCTGCCCTTTTTCCTCGATCGCAGCGGCGAGCGATTCTGCACGCGCGGCGACTTCAGCCAGGGTCTCGCTGACGTGGCTTGGGATAACGGGCACTTCTACTTTTTCGGGTACAGGTGCCGGTTTGTTTTGAAGCGCGGTCAACTCGTTGCGCATGGTTGCGAGCTCTTCTTCCAGCCCACGTGCTTTGTCTTCCATAGCAGCGGTTTTATCGGCAAGCATCAAACCAGCCATCAACAACATCCGTGGTTCTGGAATGCGGCCGATCTGGCTTGCCAAGGTTTGTGCTTCTGTGTCGAGCATGCCCGCCGCCGAATGCAAATACTTCTCTTCTCCTTCTTGGCAGGCCACTTCGAATTGACGTCCGCCGATGGAAATCAAGACTTCAGGCATTAGAGCTCTCCTTTGCATCGTCAGCTTTCGCCGCATCTTGTGCTGCGCGTTTCACCATGGGTTCAAGCGCGGCAAGCACCGCATCTGCCTGCGCCATTTCGACCGAGCGTGTCGCGCGCAAAGTTTCGAGTTCTGCAAGCATCGCTTTGTTGATCAAATGTGGCTCGTTCAAACCCTGCTCTAAGGCGTCGCGCAATCCAAGGTTCGATTGACGCAAATCTTCAGCAGCGCGACGCAGGCGCTGCAGTTCACTATCCAGCTTGGCTGTGGTCTGTTTTTGCTCTGCCGCTTGAATGTCCATTGCAGAAGCATGGCGATCCGCCGTGTCGCGCACAGACTTCATTCGCTCTTCCAATTGCGCATTCGCCAGCTTTTCGTCGCTCAGCGCTCTTTCAAGCTCGTCTGCGCGTGCGGCGGCGATATCCAAGGACGCTTGCATTTCTGCCGGATCAGGACCCTCAGGCGCAGGGTCCGCTAGTCCGTCCAGTCCAGTTCCAATTCGATCCAGCGCCGCACTGATCCGGCGCTCGAGCTCGGTGATGTCGCTCATCGTGCTCTCCCTCGTCTTTCAAAACTTAGCCACATGTCTCACGCGAATCGCTTCTTTGTGCGGCTTTTCTAAACTTTAGCCAAAGCCTAAGCGAAATACTCCCCCCTTTAAACCCAGTCACTTATGCAGCGCGCTTGATCTTTGCCCGTAGCTTGATATGCAGCGCGCGAACGCTCACTGCTTCTCGCAAAGGACGACCCTTTTGGATATTGCTGCTCTCCGCTCCGCCAATCCTGATCACTGGAATAAATCCGCCGCTATTCGCGCGCTGACTTTGGACGCGATCCATGCCGCCAATTCAGGCCACTCAGGTATGCCGATGGGCATGGCTGATGTCGCGACTGTGCTTTTTGAAAAGCACATGAAGTTCGACGCGAGCGCGCCACTATGGGCAGATCGCGATCGCTTTATTCTGTCCGCGGGTCACGGCTCTATGCTGCTTTATTCGCTGCTCTATCTGGTGGGTGACGCGCAGATCACCTTGGATCAAGTGAAGAACTTCCGCCAAAAAGGCGCGTTGACAGCGGGTCATCCGGAGAATTTCCTTGCAGATGCCATTGAGACAACGACAGGTCCGTTGGGCCAAGGCATCGCCAATTCTGTCGGTTTTGCGATGGCCGAAGAAATCCAACGCGCGCGCTTTGGCAAGAAGGTCGTGGATCACAATACATACGTGATCGCGGGCGACGGTTGCTTAATGGAAGGTGTCAGCCAGGAAGCGATCGGCATTGCAGGACGTCATGAGCTGGGCAAATTGATCGTGCTTTGGGACAACAACAACATCACCATCGATGGCACGGTTGAGTTGTCTGATCGCACAGATCAAGTGATGCGCTTTAAGGCCTCCGGCTGGCACGTTCAGGAAATTGACGGTCATAACCCTGACGAAATTGACGCGGCGATTACAGCCGCCAAGAAGTCTAAAAAACCGTCGATGATTGCGTGTAAAACACACATCGCACTGGGCCACGCGGCGCAAGACACCTCCAAAGGCCACGGCGCATTGACCGATGACACGCAAATGGCGGACGCAAAGGCGCTCTATGGTTGGACCTCTGGTCCATTCGAAGTACCAAACGATATCAAATCCGCTTGGGAAGCCATCGGTGCTCGCGGCACATCCGAGCATGCCGCTTGGAAAGAACGTTTCGCGAGCATTCCAAACAACAAGCAGGCAGAGTTCACACGCGCCTACGATCTGGAGGCGCCGAAGAAACTGGCCGCGACGATCAAAGCTTTTAAAAAGCAGATCACAGAGAGCGCGCCAAAGGTGGCAACTCGTAAATCTTCCGAGATGACGTTGCAAGTGATCAACCCGATCATGCAAGAAACGGTTGGTGGCTCTGCGGACCTTACAGGCTCAAACAATACCAAGACCGGCGATATGGGCGTGTTCGACACAGACAACCGCGAGGGTCGTTATGTGTACTGGGGTATTCGCGAGCATGGCATGTCGTCCGCAATGAACGGCATGGCGCTGCACGGCGGCATTCGTCCCTATGGCGGCACATTCATGTGTTTCACCGATTATGCGCGCCCTGCGATGCGCCTTGCGGCTTTGTCCAAGATCCCGACCGTGTTCGTGATGACCCACGACAGCATTGGTTTGGGTGAAGATGGCCCAACGCATCAACCTGTAGAACATCTGGCAATTTCGCGCAGCACTCCGAACACTTATGTGTTCCGCCCCGCTGATACTGTCGAAACCGCAGAAAGCTGGGAAGTCGCGCTGACAAGCAAAACGACGCCATCAGTTCTGGCACTTTCACGTCAAAACCTGCCAACCGTGCGTCTAGAGCACAAGACAAAGAACCTTTCCGCACAGGGTGGCTACGTGCTGGCCGATGCGGATGACAAGCGTCAGGCAATCATCATGGCCTCCGGTTCCGAGGTCGAAATCGCCCTCGCAGCGCGCGATCTGCTGCAAGCTGACGGCATCGGTACGCGCGTCGTCTCCATGCCTTGTATGGAGCTTTTCGCCGAACAAGATGCATCCTATCGCAAGCGCGTTCTACCGGGCGGCCCTGTGCGTGTTGCTGTCGAAGCAGGTGTTCGTATGGGCTGGGATCAATGGCTCTTGGGCGAGCGTGGCCGCGAAGCGAAAGCAGATTTTGTGGGTATGGACAGCTTTGGTGCCTCCGCCCCTGCAGGTGAGCTTTATGAGCACTTTGACATCACAGCAGTGGCGACCGCTGCGAAAGTGAAATCGCTATTGGGGCTTAGCTAAGGTGCCCTGCGTGCTGCAGCACGCAGGCAACATCACATGAAACCCTTTGAAATTTTCTGCGCCTGTCCTCCGGGACTAGAGCCCTACCTTCAAGCCGAAGCGCTTGAAGCAGGCTTCAAAGGCGCAGAAATTACAGCGGGCGGCATCACATTTATGGGTCTTTGGCCCAATGTGATGCGCGCCAACTTGAACCTGCGCGGGGCGTCGCGCGTGCTTGCACGTTTTGCCAGCTTTCGCAGCTTCAACCTCAGCCAGCTCGAAAAACAGACCCGCACACTCGAATGGAATACGCTGCTAGCCGCGAACACTCCTGTGCGCGTCGACGTCACCACGCGCAAATCGAAGATCTACCATGCGGGGGCCGCGAAAGAGCGCATCGAAAAGGCGATAAACGAACGCATAGGCACCACAATCGCCGACGACCCTATCAAAATCATGGTCCGCATTGAAGATAACCTGTGCACTTTTTCCATCGATACATCCGGCGACCCGCTCCACCAGCGCGGCCATAAAGAAGCGGTCGGAAAAGCCCCTATGCGCGAAACCCTCGCTGCTCTTTTTCTGCGCGCCAGTGGCTTTGACGGCACCGAACCTGTGCTCGACCCCATGTGTGGATCTGGCACGTTCGTCCTGGAAGCCGCTGAAATCGCGTGCAATCTCAAACCGGGCCGCTCGCGCGACTTCGCCTTCGAGCGCCTGGCAACGTTCATGCCTGACCGTTGGGCCGAGTTACGCAGCGATCTAGCACCAACCGAAACAAGTATTCACTTCCATGGATCGGATCGCAACGCAGGTGCAATTTCCAACGCAGGAGCCAACGCAGCCCGCGCAGACGTCGCGCAGAACTGCAGTTTCACTCAAGCTTCTATCAGCGATCTAATACCCCCCGATGGCCCACCCGGTTTGGTTATCCTCAACCCACCTTACGGTGCGCGTATTGGCGATAAGAAAAAACTCTACGCGCTCTACGGAGCGCTCGGCAGCACGCTGAAGACCCGCTTCAAAGGTTGGCGTGTGGCGATCATCACCACCGACAGCGACCTCGCGCGCACCTCTGGCTTGCCCTTCAACAACACCAGCGCCCCAATCCCCCACGGCGGCCTCAAGGTGCGCCTACACCAAACAAAAGCACTGAGCTAACCCCTGTATCTTGCCTTAAAACTCCCCGGGTTTGGGTGCGGCTGCCCAGTTAGTCAGATCATGAAATGATTGAAGTTCAAAAGCTCCGAATCAAATGCCCTCGTACAGCAAGCTGTTACCGCAATCATACCCGACACCCTAAAACCCGTTAGCGCAACCACTCATAAACACCCCAAGTTTATCGCTAACACATTGCCAATATTCACCTTTTTCTTTGGCTCCTCGCCCTCCAGCCCGCTATACCACCCCAAACAGCAGCGTCTGCAGGAGACCACTATGACCGTAACTTTAGGCATCAACGGCTTTGGACGTATCGGACGCTCCACACTTGCGCATATCGCGGAAGCTGCGCGCAATGATGTCCAAGTGGTAAAAATCAACGCGACAGGCCCGATTGAAACCAGCGCGCATTTGTTGCGTTACGACAGCGTGCACGGCCGCTTTCCTGGCGATGTCAAAGTCTCAGGCAACACAATGGATCTCGGGCGCGGCCCGATGGAAATGTTCTCGACCTACGACCCGCAAGAGCTTGATTGGAGCGGTTGCGACGTCGTCCTCGAATGCACGGGCAAGTTCAATGACGGCGAAAAAGCCGCCGTTCACATGGAACGTGGTGCGAAATCCGTCCTCATCTCTGCCCCCGCGAAAAACGTGCAACGCACGGTCGTTTACGGCGTGAACCACCGCGATATGATCGCTGGCGAAACAATGATCTCTAACGGGTCCTGCACGACCAACTGTCTCGCTCCCCTCGCGAAAGTCTTGGACGAAGCTATCGGCATCGAGCGGGGCATTATGACGACCATCCATTCCTACACAGGCGATCAGCCGATGTTGGATCGTCGCCACTCTGATCTTTACCGCGCGCGGGCAGCTGCAATGGCGATGATCCCCACCTCAACGGGGGCAGCCAAAGCTTTGGGCGAAGTACTTCCGAACCTCAAAGGCAAGCTTGATGGCACCTCCATGCGCGTGCCGACACCCAACGTCTCCGCGGTCGATTTGACCTTTGAAGCGAAAAAAGATGTAACCGTCGCAGATGTGAATGCAGTCGTAGAAGAAGCAGCGGCAGGCCACATGGGTGCAGTGTTGTCCTATGACCCAGAACCAAAAGTATCGATCGATTTCAACCACACGGAGCACAGCTGTATCTTTGCGCCGGATCAAACCAAAGTCGTTGGCGGCCGTACCGTGCGGGTATTGGCATGGTATGACAATGAATGGGGCTTTTCAGCACGCATGGCCGATGTTGCGGCTACTTTGGGTCGCTTAAACCACTAGGACACACGCAGACCTGACAATGGTCCCTTGGCTTTTCGATCTGGCTGGCGCATCTTGCCGTGAGCCAATCGGATTGAGCAAGAGCATGACAAACACTATCGCCATTTGCCTCGGGGTTTTGATTGTTGCTGGCCTGATTGCCGACGCGATTTGGGCCGATTGGGCAAACCTGGTCTTTCTTTTCAAAAAATTTACGGCTTTCACCGAATGGATGGCATTCTGGCGCTAAGTTGATCACTTCTATGCTCTGCCTCTTGACTTTTTCCTGCATTTGCAATTGTTAGCGCTAACGAAATCGCACTCTTTTTTGATGGGACCTAAGCATGGCTGTAAAAGTAGCAATTAACGGATTTGGACGCATCGGCCGCAATGTTTTGCGCGCGATAATCGAAAGTGCGCGCACAGACATTGATGTTATCGCGATCAACGATCTTGGCCCTGTAGCGACCAACGCGCATCTTCTGCAATACGATAGTGTGCATGGCCGTTTCCCTGCAAAAGTGACGCATGACGACACCTCCATTGACGTCGGGCGCGGACCGATTGCAGTCACAGCGATCCGCAACCCAGCGGATCTGCCTTGGGCAGATGTCGATATCGTGATGGAATGCACCGGCATCTTTACGGATAAAGAAAAAGCCAAGATACATCTTGAAAATGGCGCAAGCCGCGTGTTGGTCTCCGCCCCTTCAAAAGGTGCTGACAAAACAATAGTTTACGGCGTGAACAGCAATACGTTAACGGGTGAGGACTTGATCGTGTCCAACGCGTCCTGCACCACAAACTGCCTCGCCCCAGTTGCCAGCGTGTTGAACACAGCCTTCGGTATCAAACGCGGGTTCATGACGACCGTGCACAGCTACACAGGCGATCAACCAACACTCGATACAATGCACTCCGATCTCTACCGCGCGCGCGCCGCCGCGATGAGCATGATCCCAACCTCCACAGGTGCTGCCAAGGCCGTCGGCCTCGTGCTGCCAGAGCTTGCGGGCAAACTTGACGGCGTCGCAATCCGCGTGCCGACGCCAAACGTTTCCGCTGTTGATCTGACGTTTGAAACCGCGCGCGATGTGACTGCAGAGGAAATCAACGCCGCGATTAAGGCCGCAGCTGATGGACCCCTCTTGGGCGTTTTAGAACACAATGAGAGCAAACTTGTCTCCATGGATTTTAACCACGACCCGCACAGCTCCATCTTTGCTGCGGATCAAACCAAGGTTATGGACGGCAACATGTGCCGCATTCTGGCATGGTATGACAATGAATGGGGCTTCTCAAACCGCATGGCGGACACCGCCGTTGCGATGGGCAAATTCCTGTAATTTACAGAAAATATACTGCGGGGGCGCGTGATGCCTCCCCCGCAGCGCTATCTCTGCGTCATGCGCTGCGCAAGTTCTAACATACGCATCGAAAAGCCCCACTCGTTGTCGTACCAGCCGAACACCCGAAGTAATCCACCGACTGATACGGATAGTTCTGGCCCGACCAGCACCAGAGACTCTGGTCTCATCCGCAGATCTGATGAAACCAGCGGTTGTTCGGTCCATCCAAGAATGTTGCTCGACGCCTCTTTTAGATAGGTGCGCACCATGTCCGTTGTGACACTTGCGCGGGTCTGTACGGTCAGGTCAATCGCAGACACACTCGCCGTAGGCACACGAATGGCACGGGCTTCGATACGACCTGCAAGATGCGGCAGAACCTCTCCGCATAAACGCTGTGCGCTTGTGGTCGTGGGCACCATCGACAAAGCCGCCGCGCGGCTGCGCGCAAAGTCGGCACCGGGCTTGTCCACAGTTGGCTGACTGCCTGTGTAACAATGAACCGTCGTCATGTGACCGCTTTCGACACCATACGCCTCATCCAGAACCCGCAACAAAGGAGCCAGTGCGTTGGTAGTGCAAGAGGCGTTTGACACAATCCTCGCCACACCCAATTCATGCTCATTGGCCCCCAGGACAATTGTTTTGTCTGCGGTATCCGACGGGCCAGAAATCAAAACCGCACCCGCGCCCGCATCCATGCCACGGGTGGCAATCGCGCGGTTTCCTGCAAGCCCTGTGCACTCCAAAACGACGTCAACGTTGGACAAATCAAGCGTACTCAGGTCTTGTGTATGATGGAAAACTATAGGTACGCTGTCCAATATCAAACGACCCTCGTCATACGTTACCGACCCACTATAACGTCCGAAAACGCTATCATATTCAAAGAGATAGGCACAAACATCTAAGGGCTGGATGTCATTAATCAAGACTAACTCAAAGGGCAAATCAGTGCCGCGTAGAATGCGTAAAATCGATCGGCCAATGCGGCCAAACCCATTTAAAGCGATACGTGTTTTTCTATATGTCATGGGGTGAGTGTTGCCGCAAAGCCGGTCGCAATCCAAGCGAACAATTGTACCATTCAACAGATAGCTGCACGCCCTCTTGCAGTCTCCGTCGCAAACAGACTTTGCGTGTCGCTGTTAAACACGCAAACCAAGCGCCTCTGAGGCGTTCTCAATTCACAGCACATTGGAGCAAAGCAATGCAGTTCGGCCTAAGTGAAGAGCAAACGATGATCGTCGATACGGTCCGCAGCTTTGTTGAAAATGAAATCTATCCCTTTGAAAACGAAGTCGAACAAAGCGGTCAGGTTCACGATGAATTGGCCCAAGATCTGAAGCAAAAAGTCATTGATCTCGGCTTTTACGCCTGCAACTTCCCTGAAGAGGTCGGTGGTGCTGGCCTGTCTCATCTCGACTTCACCCTTGTCGAACGTGAGTTGGGCCGTGGGTCTATGGCACTGACGCATTTCTTTGGGCGCCCCCAAAATATTTTGATGGCCTGCGAAGGTGATCAGCGCGAACGCTACCTGCTTCCTGCAGTGCGCGGCGAAAAAATGGATGCCCTCGCGATGACGGAACCCGAAGCCGGCTCTGACGTACGCGGGATGAAATGTAGCGCGGTCCGCGATGGTGGGGACTGGGTTATCAATGGCTCGAAACATTTTATCTCTGGCGGGGAGCACGCTGATTTTTTTATTGTTTTCGTGGCAACAGGAGAAGATCAAACGCCAAAAGGCCCGAAGAAACGCATCACGGCTTTCTTGGTGGATCGCGGCACTCCAGGATTTGACGCACGCGAAGGTTATAAATCGGTGTCGCATCGAGGCTATAAGAACTACGTGCTCGATTTCACCGATTGCCGCCTGCCCGACGCGCAGGTTCTTGGCGAAGTCGATGGCGGCTTTGCGGTGATGAACGAATGGCTTTATGCAACACGTCTGACCGTGGCTGCATTCAGCGTTGGTCGCGCACGTCGCTGTTTTGACTATGCCCTGAACTATGCTGCTGAGCGAAAACAATTCGGGCAACAAATTAGCAAATTCCAAGGCGTCAGCTTTCAAATCGCCGATATGATCACTGAAATTGATGCGGCCGATTGGCTGACCCTTTCTGGCGCATGGCGGCTGGATCAAGGCCTGCCTGCAAACCGCGAGATCGCGAGCGCCAAGCTCTATGCCACCGAAATGTTGGCGCGTATCACCGATACGACGCTGCAAATTCATGGCGGCATGGGCTTGATGGATGACTACCCGATTGAACGCTTCTGGCGCGATGCACGGGTTGAACGCATTTGGGACGGCACCAGTGAAATCCAGCGCCATATTATCAGCCGCGATCTGTTTAGACCACTAGGTGCTTAAGACGTGGCTGCTGTCCCTGACAAGTTAGATCGCTTGCTCCGTCCGCGCTCGATCGCGGTTATAGGTGGCGGCGCGTGGTGCAGTAATGTGATAACGACCTGTCAGAACATAGGTTTCAAAGGCGACATTTGGCCTGTTCACCCCACAAAGCAAAAGATTGAGGGCCACAAGGCCTATGCGCACATCAAAGATCTGCCGACGGCCCCTGACGCGAGCTTTATCGGTGTGAACCGACACGCAACAATTGAGTGCCTCTCCTCCTTATCAGAACGCCGCGCGGGCGGTGCCGTGTGTTTCGCATCCGGCTTTGCTGAAGCGAGCGCAGAGCTGGCCGATGGCGCGGATGTCCAAGCAGCCCTATTGCAAGCGGCAGGAGACATGCCGTTTTTAGGGCCAAACTGTTACGGTTTTCTTAATTACCTCGATGCTGCAGCTCTTTGGCCAGATCAGCATGGTGGAGAAGCCGTGGACAGTGGCGTCGCAATCATCACGCAAAGTTCCAACATCGCGATCAATTTGACGATGCAGAACCGTGCTGTGCCACTGGCCTATGTCGTAACAGCGGGGAATCAAGCTCAGGTTGATCTCGCTGAGATTGGCATGTCGATTCTGCGTGATCCACGCGTAACTGCGCTTGGAATTCATATAGAGGGCATAAATGATATCAGAAGGTTAGAAGAGCTTTCTAATTTGTCACACGAACTTAGAAAGCCGATTTGCGCACTGAAAGTTGGGCTATCAGATCAGGCACAACTTGCCTCCGTTTCGCACACCGCATCCCTCGCAGGAAGTCACACTGGGGCCGCAGCCCTTTTAGCGCGCTTGGGTATAGCGCAACCAACCGATCTAGCTACCTTCCTTGAGTTACTGAAGATTTTTCACGTCGCAGGCCCGCTTCGCTCAAACGCTATTGCCTCTGCGTCATGTTCGGGCGGCGAAGCGAGCTTGATGGCGGATCTTGGGATCATTCACAATTTGAGTTACCCAACGCTTTCATCTAAGCAATCGAACACCCTTCGGCAGGCTCTAGGACCGAAAGTAGCGCTCGCTAATCCGTTGGACTACCACACTTATATCTGGCCCGACCGTGATGCGATGACTCAAACATTTACCGCCTTGTTTGATGCAGATATCGCGATGGGCCTTGTTGTACTCGATCTGCCGCGCAGCGACCGCTGCTCCGTTAGCGATTGGGACATCGCCTTGGAGGCAGTTGTGCACACTGCAAAAGCGTCATCAATTCCTGTAGGCATCATTGCATCCTTGCCTGATACAATGCCAGAAGACACTGCGAAAAGTATAATGGATCATGGTGTTACCGCTTTCAGCGGCATGGACCACGCCCTGCGCGCTATCAGTCTTGCCCAAAAACACCACACAAATGCACCACCGATATTGCTTCCCAAAACTCCAATCAACATCAAGACATTGGCGGAAAATGACGCCAAAGCCAGACTTGCGCGCTTCGGCTTGCCTATTCCGAAGAGCGATGTCGGCACACATGAGGACGATATCGTGGCTAAGGCAATAACACTTAGGCCCCCATGGGTACTTAAGGGGCTGGGTCATTCACATAAATCCGAAGCAGGTGCTGTAAAGATCAGTATCAGGGATGAACCATCTTTGCGTGCAGCTCTCAAAAACATAAAGAGCGATGCGTATCTTATTGAGGAAATGGTACAAAAATCTGTAATCGAACTGTTACTTGCAGTCACATTAGACCCGGTGCACGGGTATGTTCTAACACTTGGCGCGGGCGGCACCCAAACCGAGCTTCTGCAAGATACCGCGTCGCTGATACTACCAGTCGATGAAGCAATGGTTGATAGCGCGTTGAGCAAACTGCGATGCGCCCCTCTCTTTGACGGATATCGTGGTGCACAACCCATTGATCGTAAATCACTTTGGCAAGCAATTGTCGCTGTGCAAAACTACGTCATTGCGCATCACGGCCAAGTGCAAGAGATTGAGATCAATCCACTTATCTGCACGCATACCAGGGCAATAGCCGTCGATGCGCTTATTGTTCAAGGAGACGCCCCATGACCGACACCCCGATACAAACACATAAGGATGGTCATGTACTGGAGGTCACCCTCGCGCGCGGCAAAGCCAATGCGATTGATCTCGCCACGAGCCGGATAATGGGACAAATTTTCAAAGACTTCCGTGACGACCCTGACCTTCGTGTTGCGATCATTACGGGTGCGGGCGAGAAGTTTTTTTGCCCCGGCTGGGATCTAAAAGCAGCCGCTGATGGCGATGCTGTCGATGGCGATTACGGCGTCGGGGGCTTTGGCGGCTTACAAGAATTGCCGCACCTGAACAAACCCGTTATTGCGGCTATCAACGGAATCTGCTGCGGTGGCGGGCTTGAACTCGCTCTAAGCGCGGATATTATTCTAGCCGCTGATCATGCAAGCTTTGCGCTTCCCGAAATCCGCTCTGGCACGGTTGCTGATGCCGCGAGTCTGAAACTCCCCAAGCGTATCCCCTACCATATAGCGATGGAAATGCTGCTTACTGGCCGATGGCTCGATACCGAAGAAGCTGCGCGTTGGGGAATGATCAACCATGTCTATCCAGCCAATGATTTAATGTCGGAAGCCCGCAAATTAGCGCATCTGCTCGCGTCTGGGCCACCGCTTGTCTATGCTGCAATCAAAGAAGTCGTGCGCGAAGCGGAGGATATGAAGTTCCAAGACGCTTTGAACAAGATCACCAAGAGCCAATTCAAAACAGTCGAGGCGTTATACACCTCCGAAGATCAGCTAGAAGGGGCCCGCGCGTTTTCTGAAAAGCGTGACCCTGTTTGGAAGGGACGGTAAGGCCGCTTCAGCCAAGGGCTCTGTTTGCACGGCTCTGCCAGCAAACTTCCACCTACAGCAACTTACAACAATTTGCTAGAAGCGCTGACTAGGGTCAGGACTCATTACCGGTATATGACTGTCGCGGCGAGAGTGTTTGCTGACAGGAAAAGCTTCGGGCAGCGGTCATAGCAGGTTGAGACACGTCGCCAGTCTTTGAGCCTGCCGAACATTCACTCGATATGATTGCATCGTTTGTAGCGTCGCTTGTCATACTTGACGGTCGTCTTGCGCGATTTGCGTCACGGGATACAGGGCTTTGTGCCCCTACCTACAAAGGTTTCGCGGAACCAGTCAGCATCGTACACTCTATCAGCGAGGAGCCATTCAGCCTCAGGCAGGCCGTTCATCAAGGCCGCAGCGCCAGTATAATCGCTCACTTGGCCGGCGGTTATGAACAGGCAGACAGGACGGCCGCTGGTGTCTGTTACAGCATGCAACTTGGTGTTCATGTCGCCTTAAGTTAGCCCGATTAGGCGTTCACTCGCCCCTTTTTCAACCGCGGGCTGGAGGCCGTTCGATGTGCCTCGCCCCTCTCATCGCTGCAAGCAGCGATTGCCGCGCAGTGGGTAGGTGGCGTCAATTGAGATGGGTTTGTTATCGGGGGCCTGCTCAGCCAATCCCATCATGATCTGGGCAAACACGCCCATAACACTCCAACGCTTCCAGCGATTATAAAGCGTCTTTGGTGGACCATACTCCGTAGTTGCGACACACCACCTTAAACTATTGCGATTGATGAAGATAATGCCGCTCTACACACGCCTGTCATCCACGCGAGCACGACCTCGGCTCTTTGGGAAGTACGGCCGAAGTCGCTGCATCTGCGCCTCCGTAAGCCAGCATAAGTTACTTATGACATCCCCCTAAAATGGGGATCGTGAATCATGACAACGCGATAACCTCAATCAGTTACTAGGTCCTGACGCTAGCGTTTGGCTGAGTTCATGATTTTCTGATTGTTCAAAAATTTAACGTTAGCTTGCAGCACGATACAAACATTACTAGCCCGCGAGTTGAGCCTTCTGCCCACACCCTTCTGTTTTGAAATGTAAAATTCTTGTTCCACAACTCACCGATTGATGCTTTTATTTGGACTAATCCGTGACATGGGCATCATCTGGGTAAACTGGAGTTCAAAATCATGCAAAGTTCAATAGTCCACAAGCTCTTGGCACTGTTGAGCGCGATAAGTAGCGCCCAGAAACCGATGACTTTTTCCGAAATTGTCGAGAAAACTGGACTGAATAAAAGCACTATTCATCGGTTGCTCGCTATTGGGATCGAAGAGCGCGTGCTGCGCTTTGATAGCCAGAAGAAGACATACATGCTTGGACCACGGGTGTTTGACTTGGTACGCAACGCCTATAGCAATTACGACATTCTAGAGATCGCTTTGGACCAGATGATCCGCTTGCACAACCTATTTGACGCCAATGTCACGATTGGCGTGCCAAGCGGGGGCGAAGTAAGTTACTTGCGAGTCTTGGAGTCCTCGCGCTCGATTGGCGGTGCCCAGCGACCCGGAATGCGAGAGCCAATACATTGTTCAGCTTCAGGCAAAGCTTTGTTGGCATTCCTGCCTCCAAAAATTCTTGATGCCAAGCTTGAGGGCTACGAGTTTGCCCGCTTTACGGACCGCACCGTAGCCAACATCGAAGAATTCAAAGCCGAGTTGCGTTTTGTTCGATCAAACGGATATGGGCGCAATGACCGCGAAGAATATGATCACTTCCTCGGCATCTCCGCTCCGATCTTTGATTACCTTGGGGAAGCGATTGCTGTGCTTAATATTTGGTCATCGCATCCCAGACATTCGATCACTGATTTGATGGGGTGGAGCGATGAATTGAAAGCCTCAACGCTTCAAGTGACGAAGGTCATTGGTGGGGTTTTGCCCAACATTCCCTATACTACAACCGATTAGGCATAATTTCTTTCGATTTAGTGGACTAAACCTTCTCCGATGAGCGGGTTAAGCCCAAGATTTTGGACTGATAGGCAGTCCTGATCTGGTATGATTTCCTGACGGGAAGAGATTGTAAGTTAGCTTAAGGTGAGTCTAAGCTCCGCTGAGTCGGCATGGAAGTTCAACCGTCCACTTTTGTTATGGCAGCACCGCAAAGCAGAAGAAAAATATTGACGGAACGAATAGTTCATTCTTAGTCTCGAGTTGTGAAAATTCAGTTTTACAATGCAAAACAAACTAATGGCGTCACCCGTACGTCAGGTTACTAACTGGGAGAAGAAAATGAAAAAGACAATTCTAGGCGCAGTCCTTGGCGCGACAGCAATGCTGTCCGGCACGACTGCAATAGCAGATGGCCACGGTGAAATCACTGTTGGCTATTTCCTTGAGTGGCCAATGCCATTCCAATTCGCAAAAGCTGAAGGCATGTATGACGAAGCACTCGGCACGAAAGTGAACTGGGTATCCTTCGACACAGGCACAGCAATGTCCGCGGCGATGGCATCTGGCGACGTTCATCTGTCCGTATCTCAGGGCATCCCTCCATTCGTTGTTGCGACGTCTGCGGGTCAAGACCTTCAGGTTGTTGACGTTGCGGTTTCCTATGCAGAGAACGACAACTGCGTTGTTGCTTCAGCGCTAGAGATCGACAAAGATTCTGCGAACGAGCTTTCAGGCAAGAAGGTTGCGGTTCCACTCGGTACAGCGGCACACTACGGTTTCCTGAAGCAGATGGATCACTTCGGTGTTGACGTTGGCGGTCTGACAGTTGTGGACATGGCACCAGCGGAAGGCCAAGCGGCTTTGGCGCAGGGTTCTGTTGACATGGCATGTGGTTGGGGCGGTGCGCTTCGTCGTATGAAAGAGTCCGGCAACATCCTGTTGACTGGCGCTGAGAAAATGGAACTGGGCATTTTGGTATTTGATGCGACAACAGGCCCAACATCCTACATTGCAGAGAATGGCGACACGGTTGCGAAGTTCTTGAAAGTGACAGCAGACGCAAACGCAATGTGGGCTGACGAAGCGATGCAGAGCAAAATGCTTCCAGTGATCGCGAAAGACGCGGGTATGTCCGAAGAAGATGCGGCGTCCAGCCTGTCCACATTCGAATTCCCAGACGTTGACGGCCAGCTTTCCAAGGCATGGCTCGGTGGCACGGCACAAGACTTCATGAAAGGCGTTGCTGACGTCTTCGTGGCAGCCGGTTCTATCGATGCGGCAAAGGCTTCATATGCTGATAATGTAAACACAGGCCCACTTGAAGCAATCAAGTAAGTCTTTTTAAAGAGAGGCGGGTATCCCAAGCGGATGTCCGCCTTTTTTCCATCCTGAATACCAGCTCCGAAAAGTGGAGCAGAAAGGATCTGATGTCAGGACTTCAAATAGACAACATTTCCATGCGTTTCGAATTGCCCAACGGTGGGCATGTGCAAGCGCTACAGAATGTTTCCCTGGATATTAAATCCGGCGAACTTATGAGCGTACTTGGCCCTTCGGGTTGCGGCAAGACGACGCTATTGAACATCGTTGCGGGTTTCCTTGCCCCCACCGAAGGGCAAATTATCCTAAACGGCAGCAAAGTTGTCGGCCCAAGCCCTGAGCGTGGCATGGTCTTTCAGCAAGGTGCACTGTTTGAGTGGATGAACGTGCGTGACAACGTTTCGTTTGGCCCCGACATGAAGGGTGTGAGCCGTGCAGAGAGCAAAGAGAAGGTTGATCATCTTCTGGACGTTGTCGGCCTTGGTGATTTCCGCGAGAAGGCGATTTACGAACTGTCCGGCGGTATGCAGCAGCGTGTGGCTTTGGCCCGTTGCCTTGCAAACGACCCTGATGTGATTTTGATGGACGAGCCGCTTGGCGCTTTGGACGCTTTGACGCGTGAGAAGATGCAAAGCCTTGTTTTGGATCTTTGGAAAGAGACGGGCAAGACGATTATTCTGATCACTCACTCTGTTGAAGAGGCATTGCTTCTTGGAGAACGCTTGTTGGTTATGGCTCCACGCCCAGGCCGTGTTCACAAAGAGTACCACTTGCCATTCGCTGATCTGGGCGTTGGCGCTGACTTGCGCGAAGTGAAAAAACACCAAGATTACAACAGCACACGCGAGGAAATCCTCGAAATGATTTGGAACATGGAAGAAGAAATCATGGGCCGAACGGAGGAGTCAGCATGACCGGAATATTCGTACTTTTACTATACGTCGGGGCATTTTTCGGCTCTTTCGTCATAGCGAAGCGGCTTTATAGCTCTGCGTTTGAAAAGAAGGGCTTTAACAAGCTAAAAACCGTAACTTTTGGTGACGAAAGCTCAATTACGCCCAACCGCGTTGCCTCTGTTGTTTCCGTGATCACGGTGTTTTGGCTCTGGGTGGCCTTCACCAACTCAGCGATCCCGTTGCCCAAGTTTCCAGGTCCATATTCGGGCGATGCGTCGTTCACTTACACGGTTCAGTTAAAAGATGGCACAACGGATGATGCGACTGTGACGATGCGCGTTTATCGTGAGGATATCCAGCAGACCGTGGACGCAGAAGGAAACCCGGGGCGCGAGCCAAAACCAGCAGAGGTTGAGCCGGGCGAAGGCTTTGCTAAGAACGATTCACTGACGGTTGCACGATATGGTTTCAAGGTTGTGAATGTTTGGCAGAACGATGAAGTCTCTAAAAAGGATGGCTCAAAGATAATCGCGATCAACGGCCAGCCTATTGAGCCGGGACAGAAGTTTACTACCCCAGAAGGAAAAGTTGGCCTGACTGACAAAGGTACGCCGACATTTGCGCCGAAAACAGGGTTGAGAATGGCGCGTCTTTATCTGCCGGCACCTGAGGTTGTGTGGCAACGTTTCGTGTTCCTAAATACCGAAGGCTACCAGGGCTTCACGCTCTTGGAGCACACGCGCTACTCGCTCCAACGTGTTTTGATTGGCTTCCTGTTGGGGGCTGCTGTTGGCGTGCCGATTGGATATGCCATGGGTCTTACGGGCTGGGCGCGCGGTTGGTTTGACCCGATCGTTGAATTCATGCGGCCTATCCCGCCGCTTGCATTAATCCCCCTGATTATCATTTGGTTCGGTATCGGGGAGATTGGAAAGATTGTTTTGCTCTTTCTAGCGGCCTTGTGGATCATGATTATTGCTGCGCGCTCAGGCGTGTCGGGAGTTGCCATCACCAAAGTACATGCGGCTTATTCATTGGGGGCCTCGAAATGGCAAATCCTTGGAAAAGTAATCGTTCCAAACTCGCTCCCAGATATTTTCACCGGTGCACGTGTGGCGATGGGCGTGTGTTGGGGCACAGTTGTTGCTGCTGAACTTGTTGCGGCCAACGTTGGCTTGGGCAAAATGATTGTCACAGCCTCGAAGTTCCAACTGACTGATATTATCATTGTCGGCATTATTGTGATTGGTGCCATCGGCTTTGCCATTGAAGTTGGTATGCGTGCTCTGGAAAACTGGCTCGTGCCCTGGAAGGGCAAGATCTAGATTTTAGATTCGACTTGCACCACACAATCAAGGCCCTTTCGGGGGCCTTTTTTGTGCGGGCGTTAGGCTGCCCGGACTTTCCGCGATATTTATTAAAATTGACATGGAGTTTGCGGAATCATCCAAGTGCTGAAAGGTACTAGCCTCAACAACAGACAAAAAAACTGGAAACTGAACTCCAGCCGGATCTTCGCGCGATTGGAGCTTCTCCCCTACCCTCGCCATTACAATGTCACCCATCTTTGATCTGCCCTTCAAGCCCAAGGCAGCTTTTGCATGGCTTGTGTGAACGTGGACATAGCTATCGCCGCCCGTCAGCCACATGGTTTTCGCGCTGATCGCTTACCTATCTGTATATCCTTCAATGGCTGATATCCAAAGTGGCGGAACGAAATACATGCTATGTATCCAAGACATTCGCCACAACCTCGAAATGGGCTATTGGACGAACTCACCCAATGCGGACAATCCGGACCTTTGCAACAGTAGTTATTGCCCTCGCAGGAAATGGTCCGAATGTCACAATCTTTAGTAAGTGCGAGCAGATTGTCGTAATTCGCCGCAAGTGCGAGACCACGCTAGACAATATTGAAAGTGGACACCTACGGTGCTGGTATCGAGGAGATGTACTTACAAGGAGCGGCAGATGGTGATTAAAACGGCGGTTATTGGCTTGGGAATAATGGGCCAACGGATGCTTGAGCATATGGAGCAGCACCCTGAATTTGAAGTTGTTGGGATATGGGATCCAGAAGCGGGAGCCTGTCAGGCGGCGCAGAGATACGCTCCGGGTGCTGTTGTTGCGACCGATGCTATTTCAGCGATCGAAATTGCCGACTTGGTCTATCTCGCGTGCCCTCCGGCCCCGCGAAAGGCGTATGCGCTGGCAGCAGCCGCACAAGACAAAGCCGTGTTCCTGGAAAAACCGCTTGGTATTAATGTCGAAGAAAGTCTTGATCTGGTGCACCAACTTGAGACCTATGGCGTGCCATGCGCCGTAAATTTCACCCAAGCGGCGGGCGCTGCTCTGACCGACATTTCGGCCGCAGCAAAAGACGGCACGTTGGGCGTACTCCAAGGCGTCGACATCATTGTGACCTACCCGCATTGGCCGCGCGCATGGCAACAGGCAGCCGATTGGCTGCGGTTGCGCAAGGAAGGTGGAATGACCCGCGAAGTGATTTCGCACTTCCTTTTCGTTAGCCTGCGCATTTTAGGGCCGCTTGAACTTGTTTGGGCACAACCTGATTACCCGGCTCAAAGCGACCTCTGTGAAACGCACGTTGCGGCGCGTTTGGCCAACCAAGCGGGGCTACCAGTAACCATATTAGGCAGTGTCGGAGGGGCCCAGCCCGACCGACAGGAAGTTACCATCAAGGGCTCAAAAACCAGTAGGAGGATCACTGATTTTTACCGAGACGCCGTTTCTTCTGGCCAAAATTTTGAGCCGATTGCGGCTGAACCACATAACCCAAGAGCGACCAGTTTGAAGGCACAACTGGATGATCTTGTGTTACTGTTGGCAGGAAAACCCAACCGTTTGGCGACACTTGAAGAAGCGCTGCACGTTCAAATTTTGGTCGAAACCATCTTGAAAAACCACCCCACCAACTAGTTACTCATCCTCTGTTAGTGCAAAGGGCCACGCATGCTTGACACCACATTGAACGCTTCACCCGACACCTGCCATTGGGGCTTTTTTGACGCGAACCTGCCGCCTGCATTGACGATTGCGAGCGGCGATGAAGTGGTGATCAACACCGTCTCAGGCGGGCCACAAAACCTACCAAGTGGCGAGTTTCACATTCCGCCCGAATTGTTAGAAATTCACGCTGCTGGTGTGCCCTCGTTTCCGGGCCATATATTGACAGGCCCTGTTTCTGTTGCGGATGCCATGCCTGGCGATACCTTGCGCGTTGATATCCTCGAAGTTTCAGTGCGCCAAGATTGGGGGTTTAATTACTTTGGCCCCCTAAAAGGCACGTTGCCGTTGGACTTTCCGCAGGTTCATCACACCATCATACCCCTCGATACAAAGCGCTGCATCGCCACGATGCCTTGGGGGCTTGAACTGCCGCTTGCGCCATTCTTCGGGGTGATGGGTGTGGCCCCGCCACAAGAATGGGGGCGCATTTCAACCATCGAACCGCGTGCCCATGGGGGTAATATCGACAACAAAGAGCTAGTTGCAGGAACAACGCTTTACCTTCCGGTTTACACTAAAGGAGCGCTGTTTTCGTGCGGTGACGGGCACGGCGCACAAGGCGACGGCGAGGTCTGCGTGACCGCCATTGAAACCGCCCTGCAAGGCCGGTTTCGGCTGACGGTGCTCAAAGGCCACGGGTTGAGCTATCCGCAAGCAGAAACACCCACGCACTACATCACTATGGGCATGGCCGCTGACCTAGACCGCTGCGCTGAAATGGCGCTGCGAGAGATGATCACACTGGTGTCACAGCGTGCAAAGATTAGCCGCGAAAATGCATACATGCTCTGTAGTCTTGCGGGAAATTTACGAATTACTCAAACAGTCAACCGCGAGAAGGGCGTGCATATGATGATAGCAAAAAACCTGATTGATGTTGGGTAGGCCCGGCTTGTCAACCATCCTATTAACCGACGAACGAAAGAAAACTTGCCCATGGAATTTCGCGCCAATCACACATACCCATCCCGTCGGTCGGCTGTCTTTGCCGACAATATGGTGACAACATCACAGCCCTTGGCGGCACAGGCAGGGCTTGCGATGATCGCACGCGGCGGCAATGCAGTAGACGCAGCAATCGCAACCGCGATCACGCTGACATTGGTTGAGCCAACTGGAAATGGCTTGGGTTCTGATGCCTTTGCAATCGTTTGGGACGGCACTTCGATGCATGGGTTAAACGCCTCGGGCCGCTCGCCCGCAGGTTGGAGCCCCGAGCGCTTTGCCAAATTTAAAGAAATGCCTTACCGAGGCTGGGAAACTGTAACCGTTCCCGGCGCGGTATCAGCGTGGGTTTCATTGTCCGAACGCTTTGGAAAACTGCCTTTTGCCACGCTGTTTGAGCCTGCGATAAGTTATGCACAAGCCGGTTTCATTGTCACACCAATGATAGCTGAACTGTGGAACCGTGCCGCAAAAGAGCTTGGGGAATATCCCGGGTTTGCCGAAACGTTTCTATTAGACGGTAAAGCACCCAAAGCTGGCGAAAGGTTTGTGAATGCGCCCTTGGCAAAGACACTTCAGTTGATCGCCGAAACCAAAGGAGAGGCTTTTTACAAAGGTGAATTGGCGGCTGCAATCTGTGACTTTGCCGCCCAGCATGGGGCCGCGTTAAGCCGCGATGATATGGCGTCACATTCGCCGGAGTGGTGTGGCACCATTTCCAAAAAATTTGATGAGCTGGAATTGCATGAGATCCCTCCCAACGGCCAAGGTATCGCCGCGCTGATGGCTTTGGGGATTTTGTCGCACACGCGCATTCGCGACCTTCATGCAGATGATCCTCTGGCCACCCATTTGCAAGTCGAAGCAATAAAATTGGCGCTGCTGGATGCCGAGACCTATGTTGCTGACGGCGACTATATGATGGACATTACCGTCGAGGCTTTGCTCGACGATGTCTATTTGGCCAGCCGTGCCGCGTTGATCGATGAGAACCGGGCGCAAAATTTTAAGGTGGGCGCGCCCAAAGATGGCGGTACGGTTTATCTGACGACAGCTGATGCCTCGGGCATGATGGTTTCATTTATTCAATCAAACTACGCAGGCTTCGGGTCGGGTATCGCTATTCCAGGCACGGGCATTTCAATGCAGAACCGCGGCGCAGGGTTTTCGCTTGATCCTGAAAGTCCAAACCGTATCGGCCCGAACAAACGGCCTTTTCACACCATCATTCCTGGTTTCTTGATGGGCCCAATTGGCCCCCTGATGAGCTTTGGCGTGATGGGCGGCCCGATGCAAGCACAGGGGCATGTGCAAATGGTGTTACGTACGCATGTTTGGGGGCAAGACCCGCAAATGGCCACCGACGCGCCTCGGTGGCGGTTTGTCGAAGGGCTTAAGCTCGCTTGCGAAGATACGATGGCGGGCGCGACATTGAGTGCGTTGGCAGCCCTTGGCCACGAGATCGTGCTGGAGGCCCCTGACAATGCCTTTGGCTTTGGTGGTGCCCAGCTTATTTGCTGCCTTAACGAAGACGGTTACGCATCAGGCTCGGACCCGCGCAAGGACGGTGTAGCGGCCGGATTTTGATCAACAGCAAGCGCTGATTTACCAGCTTTGGGATCAGACATTGACCCAGCCACAGTGAGCTTCATCCTCGTCTGCTCATTTTCATTCGTCGGTTGCCTAATTTGGCACTCACGGAGAAAGCCTGATCTGGCGGACCCCGCTGCAGTAATGAGGCAATGTCGTCAACGGAAGCAATTGGCTCTCAGTCGACTTCGGAAGCGTTGCAGAATCGCCTCGATCGCGGTGTCTAAAAGGGTCAAGGACGGCCTATTGCGGCCAATTTCGTTAATATCTGAGCTCTGCAGTGCAACACAGTATAACGGACTTTCGCTGCGTTTGCAAAATTTGATGCTGGGTGAATTCACACCCGGCCAACATTATCGCCATCTACACTTTGATTTCAGGCAAGCGATATAATTGATTTTTCGACAACGATTTCACTTGCGAGTTCTTGAGAACGTCCCACTTCACCGCTTTCAACCATTCGTACCAATTCGTCAGCGGCGCGATGGCCCATTTCAGAATGCGGAACGCGCACGGTTGTGAGCTTTGGCGTGACGACCCGCGCGAGTTCGATCCCATCAAAGCCAGTAATTGAGACTTCACTCGGAACTTGCAAGCCCATCTCCTGTGCACGTTGCAAAGCACCAACCCCGAGTACGTCGTTGCCACACATGACAACGCTTGGGCGTTCTGGCCCGCGCATCAACTCTTCAAATGCATTCGCCCCGTTGTCGATGTCATATGGCGTTTCGATGATTGGAACTGTGTCTAGGTTGAACCCTTCAACTTTAAGCCTTTCTGTGATACCTTTTAACCTGTTCATGGCGCGATCGTTGCCTTCGGTTGTGCCAGAAATCACAGCGATATTTCGATGCCCCATTGCCAAAACTTTATCGCAGAGCTTATACATCGCAGCACGGTTATCAAACCCAATCGCTGGCAATGCATTGTTGGCGGCGAAAGCCCAAGCTAACAGAAACGGGATGTTGCGTTGCTTAAGAAACTCATAGACCTTTTCTTCACGCCAGTACCCGATCAGCAAAATTCCGTCGGCTCCTCGGCTTGCTAGCGCGCGCACTTGTTCTGCCTCAATCTCTGGATCGTAGGAACTGCTTGAGATCAGCAGAGTGTATCCAAGGCTATGCAAACGTTCTTGAAAGGCTTGAATGCCTTTCGCAAAAATTGCGTTCTCCATAGTCGGGATTATTGCGCCAATCGTCATCGTCCGCTTGGCAGCCATAAACCGCGCCCCGAAGTTGGGTGTATAACCCAAATCTGCAACCGCTGCCTTTACCCGCTGGAGCGTGTCTCTGGAAACTAGTGCGGGCGTGTTCAGTGACCTTGAGACCGTGGCGGGTGAAACGCCAGCTGTTCTTGCAACGTCGTCTAATGTGGGAACTGCATGGTGAGACGTCATCAAAAGCGGCTTTCTACTGGTTGGCTGAAACCATAGATCGAAATCTTAGCAAAAACAGCCAAATTCTACGCTCAGAATATTTTTAATGAAAGCGCTTGCATCGACTCACTGAAAGCGCTTTCATGACGGTTCAATCAGCATTCGTGAGGATCGCCATGTTTCTGTACGCATCACTGCTCGTTTTTCTTGTCTACTTTTCGAATGTAGCTGCGGGCGCGTTTTGGGATCAGGTCTACTTTGGCGATGTGGGAGAAATGCTGGTCCTATTCGCGGCTTCGATTTTGTTCGTCGTCGCAATTTTACAAAAAGAAGCTGCTCGAAAGAACCAAAACGACAGCTGAACATTCTACTGGGAGAGACACTAATGAACGACGACACCAAAATGGTTGAATCTGCAGAACGCAGAAATTTTCTTAAACTGTCCGCAGCGGGCGGCTTTACAGCAGCTTTGGTTGCTGGTGCGGCTGGCACGCTTTGGTCCACAGAGGCAGCCGCGCAAACCGCAAATGAAGAGCGTGATCGCGAAAAAGCGGCTGAGCACACGATGACAATCGCAACTGCCTATGTCCTTGGTGCATCGCGCAGCTATCCAATCATGCAGCTCGACCTGAAAGAGAACATCCAGAACGCAACCAATGGCAAAGTCTACGTCAAGCTCGCACCCGGCGGTCAGCTTGGTGCAGGTGGGGCACTTGTTCAAGCGGTTCAGGGTGGCACGATCCAAGCCGCGCAGCACTCCCTGTCCAATTTCGCGCCTTTCGCGTCGACGGTTGATCTGATCAACATGCCATACCTGTGTGGTTCCAATCAACGTTTCACAAACTTGGTGAACTCTGATTTCTGGAAAGGCAATGTGGAGCCAAAAGTTGAAGAGAACGGCTTTAAAGCATTGTTCTACGTCAATATCGACCCGCGCGTTGTTGCGGTTCGTAAAGGCGGCGCAGGCGCAGTTCTGTCCCCATCCGATCTCGACGGCGTTAAGTTCCGCGTACCAGGTTCCAAGATGCTTCAGCAGTACTACCGTATGGTTGGCGCAAACCCGACGCCAGTGGCTTGGGGTGAAACACCTTCCGCGATCAAGCAGGGTGTCGCAGACGCGCTCGACCCATCTGTTGGCGCGCTTTATGTGTTTGGTTTCAAGGACATCCTGTCCCACGTAACCTTCACTCAAGCGGTTCCTGACTCACAGGTTTACTCATGTAACCTTGAGTGGTTCAACTCCATGCCTGCGGACGTTCAGGAAGGCATCATGTGGGGCTCTGAGATGACGGCGCACCAGAACCTGTCCAAGGTTCCATCTGCACGTGCATACGCAATGTCAGAATTGGCGAAGTCCGGAGTTGAATTCCACAGCCTCTCTGAGGATCAGTTGAACGAGTGGAAAGCAGCGGGTGGCTATCAGTTGGCAGAGTGGGACAGCTTCAAGAAAGATCTCGCCGGTTCCATGGACAACTTTGCGAAGATGGAAGAAGCGGCTGGCACGCAGGGCAAATACTACGTCCACGACGCCTAAGCTTTGGGCGGGCGCATGACCCTACATGCGCCTGTCTTTTATTCCTAGCGGGCCTTGAGCGACTTTAGTTAGCAAAAGGCCCGCACCTATCCGGCGGTCCTCAAAATGAATTTCCTCAGGAACCTTGATCAAAACGCTGAGCGCTGGTTGCTGCTCATGTTTTACGTGATGCTCGTGATCACCATGGCCATCGAAGTGCTGCGGCGCGAGATTTTCGCCTATTCCTCGATCTGGGGCGAAGAAATCGTCCGCTTTTCCTTTATTTATCTTGCTTGGGTTGGTGCCGCCGCCGCTGTCAAAGAGCGCGCGCACATCCGCATCGATGTGATCATGCACTACCTCTCGCCGCGCCTAAAGGCGCTGCTCTATATCTTTGGTGATCTGGTGATGTTCGTGGTCGCTATTATCGCGCTCTATTGGTCGTGGGAAACTTTGCACGTCTCTTACAAGTTCGGCTCCGTCACTGACGGTTTGCGCGTCTCCAAGGTTTGGTTTCTCTTCTCCGTCCCGCTGGGCTTTGGCCTGATGATATGGCGACTGCTTCAGTCTTTCGCCCGTGATTTCAAATCCCTTCGCGACGGCACCCCCGTCTACGAAGGCGACACACTGTTTGAATAAAGGGCGCGCGAGATGCTTTGGAATACAATGAGCCAAACGGTCGAACTCGGCTGGGATTTCTATGTTCCCGTCATGATGTTCGTCGCCCTGATCGCCGTCGCCGTCCCTGTTTGGGCCGCTATTGGCAGCTCTGCGATCTTGATGCTAGTGATGTCTGGTGATCTGCCACTGAGCCTGGTTGGGGAGCGTTTGTTCACCGGCATTGATGCTTTCGCGTTGACCGCTGTACCGCTGTTTATCCTTACAGGCGACGTGTTGGTGCGCACCGGACTTAGCCGCAAGTTTCTTGACGTGGCCGAAGCCTTAACCTGCTTCACCAAGGGCGGGTTCGGCTCTGCCACCGTCCTCGTTTGTGGCATGTTCGCGGCTATTTCAGGCTCTGACGCGGCCGGTGCCGCAGCGGTTGGCCGTATGACAATTGCGCGCTTGGTCGAGAGCGGATACCCACGCCCCTACGCCTGTGCGCTGGTCGCGGCTGGAGCCTGCACTGGCATCCTGATCCCACCCTCAATCGCCTACATCATCATCGGCCTCGTGCTGGGTATATCCGCCTCCACCCTCTTCTTGGCAGCGCTTATTCCCGGCCTTGCGATCCTCTTCGCAATCCTGATCACCAACCTCATCATGAACCGTATTCACGACTATGAGGGCGGCGGAATGATGACGTTTAGCGAATGGATAGTCGGCGTTGGCAAAGCATTGAAATCCGGTTGGTACGCCTTCATCGTGCCCGGCATCATCTTTTACGGCATCTTTTCTGGTCGCCTCACTCCAACAGAAGCAGGTGCAACGGCCGTCGTCGTGACGATCCTCATGGGTTTCTTGCTACGCACGCTTAGCTTCGCGGACTTTCCTGCGATGCTGGTGAGTTCCGCAAAAGTAAACGGCGTGATCCTGCCGATCATCGCCTTCTCTGTCCCTCTTGCCGAAGCCTTGGCGATCATGGGTGTTCCTCAGGGTTTTGTGACCTCGATTACAGGTCTCACAAACGAGCCGTGGATCCTGATCCTGTTGATGATCGGCATCTTAATTGCCGCGGGCTGCGTCATGGAGACGACACCGAACATCGTAATCCTTGCGCCAATCCTCAAGCCATTGGCGGACAACATCGGCATGAACGAAATCCAGTTCTGCATCATGATGATCACTGCTTTAGGCGTTGGTTTCATCACACCTCCACTTGGTCTGAACCTGTTCGTAGTGGCCGGGATTACGGGTGAATCTATTCTCAAGATCGCAGCCAGAGCAGTGCCATTCGTTTTGTGCATGTTTATCGTGGTGCTTTTCATTGCTTACGTACCCGCGATTTCCACGACGCTTTTGCCAGACATTTACAAATAGGGGCTAAGCGCGCCGCCCCCCCCTACGAAATTGACGGGCGAGCCAATCCAGATGATCAAATGGAAAATAAAGCAAACACTCGCTCACTTTATGTATCTTCTTTGACTGATCTTAGCGGCAAAGTGGCATGTGTCATCCGCGCTGAAACATGGACGGGACACAGAGCGACCCAATCACTGTTGGCGTCTGGCACGAAGGTTGTCGCTGTGACGCATGTCAAGTGAGACGTTGATGATTGGGCGTCGGCATGTCGGCGCTGAGCAAATGGATCGCTGCGCACCGAGACACGGACGTGGTGTCGAAAGAGGATTTGAGCCTTGACAAAGAGAATGATCGGCTGCGGCGCGAGAACCGGCTCCTGATGGAGGAGAGCGATATCTTAAAAAAGCCACCCAGTTCTTCGCGGGTCTATAGCAATGGGATTAGCTTCATCGAAGAACACAGGTGCAGCTTCCCAGTCAATTGGCTGTGTGCTTTTGTTGGCGTCAGCACACGTGGGTTTCGGGCGTATCGCAGTCGCCCAGCCAGTCGCAAGCAGCGGTCTGATCTCGTGACGCTGGTGCATATCAAAGAACAATCACGCCTCAGCCTGGGCTGTCATGGCCGCCCACGAATGACCGAGAGTTGAAAAGAGATCGGTTTGAACATGGGCCACCGTCGTGCTGGCAGGTTGATGCGCCAGAACGGCATATCTGTTGTTAGAACACGCAAAACACAAGGTCACTACAGACAGCAATCATAAGTTCAACATTGCGCCAAACCTACTAGATCGTGACTTCAACGCTGATGGGCCCAAGCAAAAATGGGCAGGCGACATCAGCTATGTCCGGACGCGTGAGGGCTGGTTGCATCTGGCCGTGATCTTGGACTTGCATTCTCGGCGTGTGACCGGTTAGGCCGTGAGTAACTGCAAGAAACGCAACCCTGCTATCAGAGCTTTGAGGATGGCCAAAGCGTTCCGACAGCCGCCCAAAGGCTGCATCCAACACACGGATTGCGGGTCGCAATACTGTTCTCATAATTATCAGAAGATTCTGCACCAGAACGGATTCAAGGTATCGATGTCTGGCAAAGGCAATTGCTACGATAATGCTGCTGTTGAGACTTTCTTCAAAATAATCAAAGCCGAACTGATCTGGCGGCATCCTTGGGAGACACGAAGCACGGCCGAGATGGCCATCCTCGAGTAAATCAATGGCTTTTACAATCCGCGCCGCCGCCACTCAGCACTGGCCTGGAAAAGCCCTGTCGCCTTCAGCTTAAACGAGCACTTGGGGCGACACTAAAGCGCGACAGCTCCATAAATTATTTGAGTCTGGCTATAGTGAGCTAGAGGTAGCTCTAGTGTTAGGCCACAGTTCAGAGACTGTGGGGAGAACTGAAGCAGAGAAAACCTACATCAAAAAAGGGTCGCTGTCCGTGCTACGAGATTGAATAAACAGCATTGAGGCGATTTCACGTCCCTCAATCAGAGACGCCATTTAGTCGAGATAAGCTTTTACTCGACAGGCTAAACCTAGGACGATGAGTGGGCCTAACACAACCCGCTGTGCTGCATCATCGTACCGCTGGTAGATTGGCTTGAGATAGATGAGCATGGGGGCGTTGGGCTTGTTTTCCAATGACTTTTTAGTATGGAAGTGTTAGCGTCAAAGCATCGGATAATGCACAAGGATCACAACGATGAATAAAGTGACAGTACTGGGCCTGACCGCGTTTGTTATCTTGTTAGGTTGCTCATCGCCAAGAGAACAGTGCGTTTCAAACGCTCAGTCGCCTCGTTTGATAGCGATGAATGACCGAAGCATCGTCGCACAAAATCTTGAAAGAGGCTACGCTATACACAAGCAGCAAGTGCCTCATTCATACCAGGGGCAATGTCAGGACAAGAATCTAAAATACTATTCATGCATTGTTAACGCGTCCCGTACTCAGGAAACGCCAGTCGCAATAGATATGCAGAGGGAAGAGACCAAGCTTAAACAACTTGATGCTAAAATCAAACGCCTTGCAGAGGATGAACGTCGCCAAGTAGCAGAATGCAATCTCCTTCCTGATGATTAACTATTCATATCTACGTTAGGATTGTTAGAGGATCCACCTATGTAGTCTGTCTCGTGAGTATAACCTGTGCTTCATCACTGTAAGGCTGGCAGATTGGCTTGGGATAGATGGGCCAGAGGTGGTCTAATCATTGATCATCACAGTGCGGGTAATTGGGACAGCTACCAACTGCGTCAAAGTTCGGGTCAACCAATAAAAGCAAAGCGAACGCCGCAACCAAAAGGATGCACAACACAAGTAAGGCGAGTAAAATCGTAAAAACTAAACGATTCATATTATCCTCGCTTTTAACCAACACTCAGGTTGCATTCTGTATCACAAGTATCGCCTAAGCAGCACTCAAAGATGTTAGACGTACAAACCACACACTGCTCATACCCCTGAATAAATTAGGTATTCAGTGGTGACTAACATCTAGGGCATCTTTGTTTGTGTGCATTGGCTGGGTGAAGGTAGTTGTCCATTAGTTGCTCAGCCCCCAAGCTTGGGGAGTCCCCCATTCTCCCAGAAACCCTGAAATACGTCATAGTCCCATAGATAGCTGGGTGCGTATGAAGATTCATCCTCAAGAGCTTCAGAAATTTCTTGCTTCAGACTGGCTGGCAATCATGTAAGCAGCACCTTGACCCAGACCACGTAGCCTTGATTTGCTGACCTTCTGGGATCTTTAAGGGCCTCAAAATTTGCTCCGGACTGAAG